>Ga0310690_10004119_pt1 | contig 21038 bp, 9 predicted proteins | sample AusTroGonzalo_MG_2_FD_207661 | JGI IMG/M metagenome (GOLD analysis project Ga0310690, IMG submission 207661) | Bovine rumen microbial communities from tropical cattle in Woodstock, Queensland, Australia - Gonzalo_04 (v2) (version 2) | ecosystem: Host-associated > Mammals > Digestive system >... | reverse complement strand
TCCAGCTTGCACGGTAATGTGTTACTGCCATCGGCTTATAATAATGGAAGCTGAGCAGAATATTTTTGTCTCCCTTCGGAATCTTCAGGTCTTTGAATGTATCCACATCCTGCCACATATTGGACCCGATCACCAGTACGCGTTCGGGTTCCAGCTGACGCAAAGTCTTATGTACTTTCACGATGAGATTGTTCCATTGTTCCGGATCATCCGCGACCGGTTCATTCAGAAATTCGTATGCCACCCAGTCTGTCGGGAATCCTTTCAGCGCCGCGGAAAGCTCTCTCCACAGATTCAGAAGTTGTTCCTGTGATTTTTCTTCTGTGAAAAGTGTATTCGTATCGTTGCCTTCGATGGATGCATTGAAATAAAAACTGCGGATGATATGCAAATCCACGATAACGCGCAGTTCATGCTTGAGTGCGAGCTTGATGGACGCATCCAGCAGTTCCCAGGCATCCGTCAGTTTGTTCCCGTTGTCGTCCCAGAATTGTTCTTCATCAATCGGGATTCTGACATGGTCAAATCCAAATTCTTTCAAGCGGATGAAATCATCTTCCTTTACTCTGGCCGCACGTGCAGCCCCTCGCACGGGAGTTTGTGAAAACCAGTGGCTGAGGTTTGTTCCCCGCTTGACTTTGAAGTCGGAAACCCGCACTCCGCTTCCCCCGTCTACGGAACTGCATCCTGTCAGAATGAACAGCGCGAATACAGCGAGTCCCATCAAAAGACAGTTCCAATGCTTCATTGCTTTTTTCATATCAGACCTTTCTTTGAATGATGAATACGGAGGGAGTTTTGCGAGAGGACTAAGTGCATCCGGCAGTTCAGCAATAGAGCCTTTTCCGAAGATGAGTCGTGTCGGTGTCCTGTAATCGAAGTTTTGCATGGTCTTTCCTCTGTGATGCAATGAAAATGGGGTTGTGATGCAGAGCATGGTAATGCAATGCTGGGACGAGGTATAATATAACCTTGGCAGAAGTAAATTCAAGTGAAAAACTGACGGAAGAGAGAATCAACTTTTCTGTTCATCTGCTGCCCAATAGTAATCAGCCCCGAAACCAGCGAATGGTTCCGAGGGCTTTTTCTCTTTCTCCGTTTCACATTTCCGTATGGACTCCGGGAGTGTTCCATTTGTCTTCTGCAGTGGTTACGCCAGGAATCCGCTCAGTTGCTGAAGCGAGCCGTTGTCCTCAAGCTGAAGCTGGGCAGACGCGAAGAATCCGGCTTCAGCGAGTGCATTTCCCGAGTCGAGGTCCGTCAGCCCGGCGAGGAGGTCGTCCTGTGCATTTCCCGAGTCGAAGTCCGTCAGCCCGGCGAGGAGATTGTCCATCGTCGGGAGTTCCGTGACGGACGAAGAAACGTTCCATGCGTCGAGGTCGACAGCGGCTTCCGGCATGGACAGCGCGTCTTTGTTGGACACCTTGCTCGTCACAAACACGAAATACTCCGCATTTCCGCCTTTTGCCGCATTGGTCGACTTCACGGAGAAGTAGTAATCCGTGCTGGCTTTGAGGGTGATATTGATGTTGTTCGCCACATAGGCCTCTGCCCCATTGAACTTGAGCGTCTGGGACTTCAGTTTTTTCAGAGAGTACGTGGTCTTCTTGCCGGAGTTCTTCGTTACAAGTTCATAGAGCGTGAACTGCGCCGCGTCAGTCGCCTGAATGCCGAATGTCAAATTCGTTTCGTCCATGAGCGAGAATCTCTTGTAGTCGATCGAGTCGCCGTAGCCGACCCAACCGGACGGAACGATCACGGTATTATAAGATTTGTTGTCCAAATACCCGACGTTTTCGACTGCGATGTCCGCATACTGGTCATCGAGGTTGTTACTGTCGGGATTGTTGTAGAACACGCTGTTCGAGGAGAGGCTCAAAGTATAGTTTGTGTTCTCGCTTTTCGCGGGGGCGGTGGACTTCACTGACAGAACATAAGTCCCGCTTTTGAGGTTTGCCAACGAGGTCCCGTTCGATTTTCCCTGCTTTGCCGAAATGCTCTTGACCGTTTTCAGAGAATAAGTAGAGCCTTTGGTCACGACCTCGTAGAGCGTAAGCTTCGCGGCATTTCCGGCGGTAAGAATGAAGCTCAGCTTTGCTGCGCCGTCGAGCGTGAACTTCCGGAAGTCGATCGTGTCGCCGAAGCCGACCCAGTCTTCGAGCAGTTTCGCGCCCGGCGAAGCGAGATCGAGAGACTTCATCGAACTGAGCTCGGATGAGTCGTCGTCATTGTTTCCCTTGCTGAAAAACACACTGGACGAGTCCAGCTGGACATTGTAGTATGCGCCGCCGCCTTTTGCCGTTTTCGTGGCTTTCATGGAGACATAGTATTCAAGGCTGCTGTTATACTTTTCAAGCAGCAGGTCCTTGATCTGGCCGGAAAACGTTCCGTTTTTTTCGCTGAGCTTGACCGTCTTCAGGTTTTTTATCTTGCAGATAATGTTGCCGTTTTTATCTTTCTTGTCCGTGTCGACCAGGGCGCTGACCGTGAACTCCGACGCGCCCGTGGCGGTGACCGTGAAACTCAGCTTCGCCGCGCTGACCGGACGGATTATCTTATAGTCGATCTCATCCATGTATCCGACGTAGTTGTTGTAGATGTCTTTGGAAACCGTGCCGCTTTTGTCGACCGTGAATTCCATGCCCGGAGTATTCAGCTTGGTGAAGTACAGCGATGTGTTTGCCGTTTGGGTCTTTGTGTCGTACATCCAGTTGTTGTAGTTGTCGTCGCAATCGGAAATGTCGTATGAGGGGTCGGGTGTGGGCGTGGGTGTGGGCGCAGGCGCGGACCCCTCGATGTTCGAGACTGTGTAGCTCGCGATCGCGGAAACGTTTCCGGCGTCATCGGTGCCGCGGAAATACGCGGTCCCGTTTGCATTGAACGAGAGCGACCCGGAATAGGTTTTCCATGTCTTGCCGTCTGTGCTGTATTCTTTCTTGGAAGAGTCGCTGCTGAACTTGGCTGTGACCGTGACGGGCTGTGTGGTCTTTTTCTTGGTGCTGACCGTAATGGTCGGCTTCGACGGCGCGGTCGTATCGATGTTCGTGACCTTATAGCCGGCGATGGCGGATTTGTTTCCGGCAGCGTCGATGGCCTGGAAATAGATGGTCGCGTTCTTCGTGACCGAAACGCCGCCCGACGGATAGGCGTTCCAGCTCCCGCTGTCGCCAATCCGGTACAGGGAGGACGCCAGGCTCACGTCGTCGCTGAACGTGGCGGTGACCGTGACGCTTTTGTTCGTCGGCGCAGTCGTGCTGGCCTTGACATTGGTAACGGTCGGCTTGACCGTGTCGCTCGTCGGAGTGGTGCCGCTGTTCACATTGAACACGACGGTCACGATGGACTCGATCGGACGCGCCTCACCGGAGTAATAATACGTGCTGCCCCATGTCATGCGCTGGTCCGCGTCGTAGCAGTCGTCGAAAATGATCTCCCGCGTACTCGAATTGTAGCCGTATGCGACCATGGCGTGCCCGGTGATGGAGACTATGACGGGACGGCCGGCGTCGATCTCTTTCTTGAAGTCTTCGAAAGTGAACGAGCCGCCGTTGGTATCGACCTTGAAGGAACCGGTGCTCTTCCTGTCAAGAGAATAGCCGCGCGACTGCACATAGAGGTCAAGCCCGTACTGCATGGATATATTCCGCCAGGGGATCGTCCGGGTGATCGAATTGTATGTTAACGTGCCGCTGGAGTAATTTTTCGTGTAGAGATCGTAGAGTGTGTCGGAGGTCTCCGTGGTGGCTTTATCCCCGTTGCCGCGCCAGTACTGTCCTGTGCCGAGATAGTCGGCGATGCAGTCCCATTCGTCCGTGTTCAGTTCCGTCGTTTCGCCTTTGTATGTATAGGGCAGTTCTTTCTCCGGGGTCGTTCCATAAAAACGTTCCACATAGCCTTGCGAGGCGATCGCCTTGCCCAGCACGGTGTCGAACGCGTCCATATCGTAGGCGTTGCCGTCCGTGCCGCGCGAATTCAACGCCACGGTGCCGCTGATGAGATTGGACAGATTCTTTCCGTTGTAGCCGTTGATGTCGTAATACCCCAGGAGCATTCCTACGGAGGTCGGCATGCAGCCATACATGTATTCAGCCTGCGGCATGGTGTTGGCGAGGACGACATCACCGTTCGATTTCGTGACAGTGTTAGCCATGGGGTCGGGTCTCCTGTACTTTCCTGGGAGGTGGGGTTATGCGGGCAAATTGATGTTTGGTTCGGAGCGGTTCCGTCCGCGTCGGCGGGATCGGATGCGAAAAGGGCGGAAAACGGTTTGTCACCGGATTGCCGGCGAACCGAAGAACAATATAACACCTTGCAACGGAAAAAGCAAATGATTATCTATAAAAAAGTATGATGCGTTTTTTTGAGAGCTTAAACCCGAAGGGGCTGTCCGCAGAGTTCCGGCAGGCCTGAAATGCGGTCGATATGGAGATCGACCGCATGGAGAAACGAATCCCGGTCGGAAGCGATCACGGCTTTCGACTTCGCGCGGGTCAGTCCGGTGTAGACGGACTCGCGAGTCAGGATGCCGCGGCCGGCACGGGACGGCGGGAGCAACATCAGGACCTTGTCGTAGTCGCTGCCCTGGGATTTATGGATGGTGAACGCATAGGCGGGGGCATACTGGGGCAGGGACTCCAGCGGTATCCCGCGCCATTTGCTTTCGGACGCCGGATCGGGGAAGAAGACAAGATGCCGGACAGCGTGCAGCGCGGCAGCCTCCGAACGCCTGAGCGGACAACCGTCGTCGCCGGCGAACCAGAGGATCCCCGTGTCGCCGTTGAACACATTTGTGCTGTAGTCGTTTTTCAGGACCAGGAAAGTTTCACCAGCGGGAGCATCTGTTTCCGGGAAGCCGAGGACCGAACGCAGCAGCTTGTTGAGCGCGGTCGCGCCGTAGGGGCCGACATTGACCGGCGTCAGGATACGGAACTGTTCGAAGCGCTCCCAGGCGCCGTCGATGGAATCCTCGTCGTAATAGTGTGTTGCGGGTGTTTGTTCCAAGATCCATGTGCCGCGGATGCTTGCCGACAGGAACTGCCGGAGCGCGTTTTTCGAGGGGAGCCCGCAGGCGACGACCGCTTTCCGTCCGGACTGCGCCATGTAGTCCCATGCCATTTCCGCCTGACCGTCGTTGATCGCGTCCTTGATGGTGCAGATCTCGCCGCCCTGCGGGAAACGGCGGCTGACGGTGAGTTCCGACAGACAGCCAGGCGCCATGGCGTGCAGGATGCCGCAGAAATCGCCGAAGACGGAGCCGGGTTCAACGGAGGACAGCTGATGCCGGTCGCCGAGCAGGATGACCGTCGCATCGTCGGGAACGGCTTTCAGCAGGCGGACCATGAGCGACTGCGCGATCATGGAGCCCTCGTCGACGATGAAGAGCTTGTAACGGAGCGGGTTCTTCCGGTCGTGCCGGAACGTCCCCGCTTTCTGGTCCCACGCGAGCAGGCGGTGAATGGTGGAGGACTGGATCTGCCTGATCTCTTCGCGCCTTTTTTCATCGCGAAGGTTCTCCAGCTGCTGGTCCAAAGCCTGTTTCATGCGCATCTGCGCCTTCCCGGTCGGAGCGCACAGGATGATCTCGGACGGCTTCTCCTTGCGGAGTGCGAGGATCACGGACACGATGGTCGTCTTGCCGGTCCCCGGTCCGCCGCTGATGACCTGGAATTTCGAGCCGACCGCGGCGGCGACGGCGGCCTTCTGTTCATCGCCCAGCTGAAGCCTGGTGATCGTGTCAAACGGAACGGAGCCCGCCGGATGCGCGGCATCCGAGGTGCGGCGCATCAGATAATCCCGCAGGAACAATTCGTTCTGGAATGCCCGCCCAAGGTAATAAAGACCATTCGCCAGGATCAACGGAGCCGGCTGGAACTCCTCGTTCGATTCCGGATCATACACGCGGAAAAGGCGCGGGAAAGCGCCCGGGGCAGGGAGCCAGCTGTCCAGCCGGTCGATGAACCCGATGTCCAGCGGAATGCCGGATTCCTGCAAAAGCTCGTCATTGTCCTCCGATACGGAGAGCGTCTTCAAATATCTGCCGAGCGATTCGCGTGTGCCGATCTTTTCCACAGGGAGCGCGATCTCCCCATGCACGGACGAGGCGTTGGAGACCAGCGCGGCAAGAAGCGTCAGGGAGTGATCCCCGCCGGCATTTCTGCCGATGAACCGGGCGAATGCCACGTCGATATCGGAGAGAATCCCGTGTCCGCGGAGCATGTTCAGGAAATCAAACATGGTCAAACTCCTTCCTTTTTGAAGAGCGCCAGAAGTTTTTCGAGGCATTCCCGCGGCGGCACGTCGAACCAGATGCCGTTCTGTGTCCCGTGCGAGAGTCCGCGCAGGAAGATGTAATAGACGCCGCCGAAATCATCGTAATCCCTGCCGCGCTGGCGCAGGAAGCGGAGAAGCGCGGCCGCGTAGAGGTAGGATTGCAGGACATATCCCTCTTTTCCCATCACGGGGGGGATCCGGGCGGGGGTGTAATCCGCATCGGAAGCGCCGAGCCAGTTTGTTTTCCAGTCGACGATGTAATATTTCCCGTCATGCTCGAAGACCAGGTCGATGATGCCGTTCAGGATGCCGTTTCCGTCATAGGAAATGCTTTCGCGTTCGATAAGCGGCATCGCCTGTTCGGAAGCGGTATCCGCGAGGATGGAAAGAATGCGCTCCAGATCAAGGCTGTCCGGGGCATCCAGGAAAAACTCCATTTCCGCGGCCGTCCTGTCCTGCCGGATTTCGGAAAGCGGAGTCCCGGCGCCTTTGCCGTCCTGTGTTTTCGGCAGGGGGATCTGGAGTGTGCGTGCGATGCCGTCGAGGAGCTGTTTCTTCCTCGTCTCATCCTCGGGATCAAAGCCGTATTCGCGCAGCGCTGTGGAGATTCTGTTTTCGATGGCGTCCCTGTTCGCGATCGTATCCTGTTTGCCGGATGCAAAGAGGTTGAAATGCCCCGCGCAGTTTTCCAGCAGCTTGTGCGTCATGCTGCCGACAGTCGCGCCGTGCGGGAAGTCGCGGAAAAGATTCCTGTCGGAGGAAAGGGCAGGGGCGGTGCCAGCATCGGCGTCGATGTCCGCGGATGCTTCGGCTCCGCTTTCATCCTCGGGAACAGCGTCCTGTTCATCCAGGTCTGCCGGGGTTTCCCGTTCCATGTCGGCGCGTTTGTTCAGGATGTTTTGGAACGAGGAGAAACTCATGATGCTCCATTTGTCCTGAACGGTCCCTGAAAAAACAGCCTCTTCCAGATCTCCGGGAATATCGTCTTTCCGAAGCGGCGCGATGTGGCCTCTCGTTCCGAAATGGCGTTCGAAGACGCCGTTCTGCCTGATATGGAAAGCTTTGTCCTCGCCGCTGTTCTTGTCGTCCAGGTCATTCCACCAGTCGGCGATCTGTTGCGGCAGGACGTCCCTCGTCCCCTCAAAATAACCGGAGTCCCAGAGGTGTTCCACAATGGTCTTTCCCGGGCAGTCATCCGACGGCTTGTGCGAGGTCAGAAGGACGCCCTGCGCGGAATTGACGAAGTTGATGGCCCTGCCGTTCGGTTCGGGCAGCTGCTGCGTGTACAGATAGGTGACAAGGGATGCGCGGGTGAGCGCCACATAAATCAGGCGCAGGTTGTTCCTGAGCTCCTCCTGCCTGGCGACAGCCTGGTTTTCAGCGCTCTGGCCGAAATCAAGGATGATTTCCGGCGTTTCCGCGTTTTGCGCCGCGGTATTGATCCTGTATGCGACTTCTTTCTGCTGCATGTTTTTCCAGTCGGTCTTCGCCGGGTACGGGACAAAGACGACCGGGAACCCCAGGCCTTTCGCAGCGAACATGGTCAGGATCTGCACCGATGCGGAGTCCCGGTCGAGGCGCAGTTGGTCGGGATCGTCTTCGGAGTCGTCCGTGCTGTTGCTCTTCATCTTGTTGTCGATGATCAGGCTCAGAGCGTTGAGGATGTCTTCCGGCAGCAGATGCTCCTTTGCCTCTTTCTGATACAGCAGTTCCATCAGCTGAATGAGATTCGTGATCACGCGTTCTCCGTTGAATTCGGAGAGGATCAGCATGCGCGGGGATGAGCCGGAGACAGGTGTGTCCAGAAACTGCAGGAAAGCCGCCGGCAGTCCGGACCGCCCCCAGATCTTTCCGTATTCCGCCATGTGCTTCATGAGGGATTCGAGCAGTGCGGCATCGGAGATGACGTCGTCGCCGGAAAAACGGAAAAACGGGGAAAGCATCAGTCCTCGGACGGACTGCATGTCGGGATGCAGGAAACACCGGAGAAGAAGGAGCATGAGCCTGGCTTCGTCGGTGTCGAAAACTTTCCCGGACTTGCAGGCGGACGCGGCAATGCCTTCCCTGTTGAGACGTTTCACGAGTTCGGCTGCCTGATTGTGCGTCTGCACCAGGACGGCGATGTCCGAAGCGCGAAGACGCCTCGGGATCCTCTTTTTCTCTTTCTTTTCACCGTCGTTGCCATTGTTCTCTTCCTCATCGTCCTCGTCGTCATCCGGTTTTTCGAATACTTGCATGGTGCAATCTTCCGACAGCAGGTACCGGATCTCGCGCACGACGTCGTTCATGATCTCGGGAGTGCATTCGCTTTTTGTGCCGATATAATGCCTGAGGCGGAGAGAACCGCCGGGATTGTCCGGAAAGTCTTCCGGGGCTCCCGGCAGGACCGAAATAAACGGGATGTCTTTCTGGAGGAAAACGCCGTTGGTTTCATGCGGTGCGTTCAGGTCTCCGTCGCTGAACATCCGGTTGACAGCTTCGATCATGGCGGGCGAACTTCTGTAATTCCCGATCAGAGTGAACTGGTCGTCCGCAGTGTTCTTCGCCTGAAGATACGTATAAATGTCGGCTCCGCGGAATCCGTAGATGGCCTGCTTCGGGTCGCCGATCATGTAGAAAATGTTTTGGCAGCCACAGGGGAAGCATTTGTCGAAAATGCGGTACTGAAGCCGGTCGGTGTCCTGGAATTCGTCCACGAACACAGCCATGTACTGCGACCGGATCGATTCCGCCAGGCGGCTGTCCTTTTGAAGCGCCGCATCGAAATCCCGGATGATGTCGTCGTAGGAGATCACGCCGTCCCTGTCTTTTTCGGACTGAAGCTCCTTTCTGACATAGCGGCAGACATCCCTGCAAAGGGTCTGCCTGTCATCCAGCGCCTCCCCGTCGGCACAATCCCGGTCGAACGGCTCCGAGGAAAACTTCGCCGCTTCCTGAAGCGTTTCGAAAGATTCGGGGGGGCGTGCGTCATCGCCGTAGAAACGGTTCCGGCAGAATCTCCGTATCAGGCGGTCTCTGTACTCGGATTCGTCCGGGACGAGCTCCGTCTCGAATCCGTTGCCGGATTTCAGCGCATACTCCCGGAGCATCTTCTGGCAGAACCCGTGAATCGTGCTGACCGTCATTTCATCAATGGAGCTGACGGCGAGCTGCAAAAGGAACCTGTCTCTTTGTGCTTTTGCGAGGTCGAAAAGACTCATCTCGGCGGAAGGACCCCGATTCGTGTTTGACTCCAGTTCACGACACTCTTTATTCAGGAGCTCGAGGATGCGTGTCTTCAGTTCGTCCGCCGCCGCTTTGGAAAAAGTCGTCACGAGGATCTTCCGGACCGGGACGCCTTTCAGGATCAGACGCAGGATGAGATGTGTGATCGTATAGGTCTTGCCGGTTCCGGCACTGGCTTCGATCAGATACCTGCCGCCAACGCGTTCGCTGTGCTGTTCTTCGGGGGGCTGCCGGTCTTCATCGCCATGCCGGCAGGAAAGCATTTCAAACCCGGAGCCGGAAAGGAATCCCGGAGGCAGGTCCAGGGGATAGCCGTTGATATCGCTGGCTTTCATTTCCTTTTTCCTTTCCCCGCAGGATTCTCCTGGCGGAAAACGACGGATCCGAAGAACGCGTCGGCAAGACTTTTGAACGTGTCGCTGACCGGAAGCGCCAATCCGAAGAAATCGCCGAACTTTTCGACCTCACCCTTGCTGTTTATGTTGCTGTTCCAGCACGATTCCGCCAGCGACCTTTTTTTCCGCTCATCCGTCCCCGCGTAGTATGCATACGATGCTTTGGGGAAGAACGGCAGAGGTTTCTGCATCCCGGCATGATAAAGGCACAGGAACTTCTTTACAGTCTTTTCCGCATCGGCTTGTTCCATCGCATCCGCTGTCATGACGGAAATGCTGTTCGATTTGTTAAGATATACGAGCTTCGTAACGGTCTTCCCGGCGAGGTTGGCCCTGAGGTGGTTCAGGATCGGACGGATCAGCTGTGACCCGGAAATGTTCCTGGCAAGACTCCATTCCATCCGCACAAACGGCCCGTCGGGATTCTCCGGCTGATGCACTTTCATGTCCGGCAGGACCAGCGCAGTCCTGAACGTGCCGCGCGGAACGGTGTCGTAGATCAGCCCGGCAAGCTCTCCCGCATCCGCTGCGGAGTATTCGAGAACTGTTTCTTCCGCAGGGATCAGCTGCTCTGCCTGTAGACTTCCATTTGCCTCCAGCCCCTGTGCGAGCGTCATCATGTCCGACCAGTCTCTCCATCCGTCCGCGTCCTGCATCAGGGAGATCCTGCCGTCCGCTTTCAGCCGCCGCAGGGCAACGCCCTTCAACGCGTCCCGGTCCGAAGCTTCGAGGCAGGACCGGAACAGTGCGTCTTTCACATCGAAATCCAGCTTGTTTTCGAATGGCTCCGAATCCTCGGGAGACGACGATTCCTGCACGGATACCCGGGCATCAAGCGTGTCCCGGACAAATGTCCCCGCCGGATTGGCAAAGAACCATTTCAAATCGTCAAAATCGATCGTCCGGCAAAGCGTCTCCGTATTGTCATCCGGATGGATGCCCGCCTGAATGTCAAACGCCGGTTTCCCCGCGGAAGATGCGGCGCCCGCCTGATCGGCGACCTGCTTTGCCGCGTTTCTCATGTTTTTGGAAAAAGACTGGTTGGGAGCGCCCTTTTCAAAGAGTTCCGGCGAGAACGCATGGATCGGCTCTTTCAGTTCGATGAAACTGTTTTTCCCGAATTCACGCGTCAGGTAGGTTCTGAGTTCATCCACGCACACGGAGGGCGGCTTGTCCTTGCGGTCGTGGATGTCCCGGCCGACATAGCTGATGTAGAGATATTTCCGTGCTGCCATGATCGTATCCAGGAAGAGCTGGCGCGATTCGTCGCGTTTGACCGGGTCGCCCGGTTCGCGCCCGGCCCTGGAATCCTTATCCGTCCGGTACTGCTGCATGATGTCGAATTCACGGTCGTCGTCTTCGCCCGGGAACGTCTTATGGTTCATGCCGAGCAGCAGGATCGCATCGGCGGGAATGCTCCGCATGGGGCGAAGCCCGCAGAACGTGATCTTGCCCCGCATGAACCCCATGGTGTTGTCCTCCGGCTTCACGTGCTTGTCCTGAAGATATGCCAGGACGATCCCGCTGGCAAGTGGGACATCTTCCGTGCCCGCCTCCGCCAGCACCTGATGCCACGCGGCAAGCACACTCAGCAGAAGGACCTTCAGCTTGGAATCCTTGCCGAACACGCAGCCCGCCAGGTCGGCGAGCATAGTTTGCCATTCGCGGAACGGCACGCCGGGCTGCTCCCATCTGCGCATCGTCTGCACTGTTTCATGCAGTTTCCCGGTCAGCCGGATGAATTTGCCAAGCAGCTCCGCCCGGCTTCCCTCGAATCCAGGCACGGGGAAGACGGCGTCTCCCCCATTGATCCAATACGGGACCATGGGGTCCGCATCCACGGCATAGTCCAGCAGCATGCGGTCGAATCCCCCCTGCCAGCTGGTTTCCTGAAATGCCTTTCCGCCCGAAAGCCTGTGTTCTTCCGCATCCCAGCCCCAGCGGATGCCCGCCTGCATCGCGCGCTCCAGGCAGTACCGGCAGTCCTCCGAAGTGATTCCCCAGTGCTCCTGAATCGACCGGTCCTGAAGGATGGCGAATATTTCCGATGCGGCGAAGTCGCCCTTGAACAGGGACAGTATCTTCATCATCGTACTGTACGAGGACAGGCGTTCCGTCTGCGGCAGATCCGCGATGGACACGCCGAGCCGATGCCCCTGCGCAGCAGCTTTCCGGTCGCCTGGCGTATCCTGGTTCGGGACCGTTGCGGAGTGGTTGAATACCGCATCCACCAGCGGAGCGTAATCCGCCGGAGCCGGGGTCATGATGAAAATGTCTTTCAGCGGCAGGCGGTGATCCTCGTCCATGCAGTGCAGGATGAAATTGTGCGCCGCTTCCACTTCCCGGAACGCCGAGTAGCAGTTCCTGATCTGGACCGAACGGCACCCGCTTCCTTTCTTCCATTTTGGGGGCTCGCAGTCGGAGTATTTCCGGTCGTTCCGAATCCGTTCCTGAAGCCGGTGAAGGACCGTTCCCTCTTCCGGCGCATTCTCGTCGAAGTATTCGAAATCGGCATCATCGCGCCATTCGACAGTCTTGTTCAGCATGACGCAGCTTTGCATCGCAAAGGAAGCCAGCAGCGGATTGTGCTGGAAATATGCGGAGTTCAGGTCATCCAGAAGCCGGACCGGGTCCTGCCCCTCGCGGAAAAACCGGTTCAGGAACGTGCGCAGTTCATCCTTGTTCTTTTTGCAGTCCGCATAATACTCTCCGCTCGGCACGAGATGATACAGTTTGACGTCCGTGCCGAATTGATGGATCTTCTCCAGGCACTGAAGCACGGTCGGCGGCAGCTGGGAAAAACCGAAGATCCGGATCGTTTCCCCGCCATTCTTTCTCTCTCCGCCGGATGCGCCGTTCCATTCGCCTTTGCATACGATCCTGTCGAACACTCCGGGGAAATGATTTCCTTTCCAGTCCTCTCCCGCGATGCGGCGCCAGAGCTCGCCCTGCCAGACCGCATTCGGTTCGCCGCTCAATCCTTGCGGGGACGATCCGGCTTCCCACGCGTTGATCCACCACGGACGGTACAGGATGTATTTGTCATAGAGTTCTCCGAGCTGGCGGGACAGGTCGTACAGGCGTTTGGGATCGTTTTTGATCCAGCGCGTCAGCACGGGAAACGCCGTATCGGATCCCGGTTCCCGCAGGATGCGGTAAATGCGCCAGCCAATCGTTTTTCTGTCGATGTTCGGACGGTCATGGGGCTGCGGCAGGAAACGCTGAAAGACCGACATCAGCGATGGGAATTCAAGCTGCGCCGCAATGCCGTACCGATGCGCGAAACGAAGGGAAAGATATCTCTGGATGCTCCGGTTCGGGACGATAATCCGCGTCTTGCTGAAAAGATCGCTGTTTTTCGCTTCGGCATGGATCTCGTCAAGCAGCACGTCCGCCAGGGCGTCCATGCTCAATCGGCGGAAGATAAACGGCTTTTCAAAATGTTCTGTCTGCTCGTCCTGCATGATGGTTGGATGCTGCCGCGGCTTTTTTCTGCCGGCTCAATGAGGCAGGCAAATAACTTTGTTGTTTTACTTCGAGGGCTGATAACGGTTCTAAAACATACACCGGTCCATGCGATAAAGCAAGCAGGCAGGATAACTTTTTGGCGATTTCTTCCGTTCCGCCGGGGCAGTGGTTCAGCGGCAGGGGAATGATTCCCGGATCCAGCGGTCAAGGAATGCCATTTGTTCCGGGGTGTGGAACCAGTGTTCGCAACCGGGCATGACCGTGAGCGGAGCGCCGATCCGGGCGGCAAATGCGGCCATCGTTTCGAGCGGGGTCAAGTTGTCGTGCTCTCCATACAGAATGCTGGTGGGGACGGTCCATCGAAGCGGATAACGGCGCACATCGCAGAGCCAGTCCCAGGACAGCGTCTCCCCGAATTCCGTCGGGATCTCCTTGCGGGCGCTGAGTTCATCCTCTGTGACATTCGCCCACGCCATCATGTCCGAGATCATTTTCTCCATGTCAACAACGGGAGAAACGAACAGCGCGCGGTCGACCTGCCGTGTGGAAAGCGCGGACATGGAAAAGAACGCGCCGATGCTGTTTGCGAGCAGGATCACCGGACTGCAGTCACCCCGCAGGGAATCAAAAAATCGCGGGAACTCCTCGCGTGCCTCCCACGGCGCCTGCGCCCTGTAATCGAACCCTATGACCTCGTGCCCGGGAAAAAGCGGCCTGTAATGCTCCGCCTCGTCCGCGGCGCCGCCCTTTCCGTGCACATAGACGACCACGTGTTTCATGCTATGCTTTCCATCGTTCCCGACCGGCTTGTCCTGTCAGTCGTCCAACTGGTCCGGATCAAAGGTCTTTCCCTCCTGATTGACCCTGACGCAGTCCGGGTCGGGGTCGTCGATCCTGCCTGTCCAGAGGTATTTTGCCGTCTCGGACTTCACGACATGGCAGAGCCCCAGAAGGCAGATTGCGTTCGGGATCACCATCAGGCCGTTCGCGATGTCGGAAATGTTCCAGACCGTCGGCAGGGAAACGACCGCGCCGAGAAACACCAGCGGGATGTACGCGGCCCGGAAGAAATGGAACATGCGTTTGTCGCCGAGATAATGGATCGCCTGGCGTCCATAGCAGAACCAGCCGAGGATCGTGGTGTAGGCGAAAATGGAGAGGCAGACGGAGAGAATATACTTTCCCGCATACGGGATCCGTTCAAAGGCGTTGAATGCCAGTTCCGATGCCGAGAACGCCGAGAAATCGGGGGCAGGGTTCAGCTGCAGCGCGGTGGAAACCAGCGAAATGCCGGTCAGCGCGCAGATGCAGACGGTGTCCCAGAACGTTCCGGTGGACGAGATCAGGGCTTGCCGGACGCAGTTCGTGGTTTTCGCGCTGGCGGCGATGAGCGGCGCAGAGCCCAGGCCGGATTCGTTGGAGAAAAGCCCGCGCGCCACGCCGTACCGGATCGCGGTCATCATGGCTACGCCGAGGAAACCGCCCCCGACCGCTTTCGTGCTGAAAGCCTCAGTCACGATCAGCCGGAGCGCCGGCAGGACCGTGGAGGCGTTGCGTCCGATGATGATGAAACATCCGAGCACATACAGGAACGCCATGGAGGGCACCAGCGCACCGCATACTTTCGAGATGGACTTGAGCCCGCCGATCACGACCAGCAGGATCAGCAGCGCCTCGGCTGCGCCGGTCGCCCACATCGGCGCGGAAAAGGTCTTTTCAATGGTTTCCGCCACAGCGTTGCTTTGCGTCATGCTCCCGATCCCGCAGCATGCCAGCAGTGTGAAGACGGCAAAAATGATCGCCAGCCATTTGCACTTCATGCCACGCTCGATCGCATACATCGGGCCGCCGCGGATCATGCCGTCTTTGTCGACGATGCGGTATTTGATGGCGAGCACACCCTCCGCGTACTTGGTGGCGATGCCGAAGATGCCGCAGAGCCAGCACCAGAAGACCGCGCCGGGGCCGCCGCAAACGATGGCAGTGCCGACGCCGATGATGTTGCCTGTGCCGATCGTGGCGGCGAGCGCGATCGCCAACGCGCCGAACTGCGAGATGTCGCCCTCCGCACCGGAATCGTTCTTGATGCTCAATTTAATGCCGAGAAAAACATATCGTTGGATAAATCTCAGGTAGAACGTCAGAAAGACGTGGCATCCGAGCAGCAGGATCAGCAGGGGCGGCCCCCAGATGAACGAATCCAGTGTGCCGATCCAGGATTCTATCAATTCCATGGCATTTATGTTCCTTCCGAAATAAGAATAAATGTTAAACTACTACAATAGCACAAAAATCGCATTTTTCAAGGCGGAAGGTCGCCGGTCGCAAATCGGGGGGGGCGACTCCACTCCGCGCATGCGCCGTTTAAGATATCGGCCCTTTTTCAGCACGGCTTGAGCGCTTGTCTTAATAGGTTGCAAGGTTTTTTCACAAAAAGGCGGAATAATTGTTTGAAATATCGAGAATATGTGCTATATTATTATTTAAATACTATTTTATTCTCATATTAAAATCAAGGTGCTAACATGAACGACTCAAACAAAAAAGCCGTCAAAACACGCGACCTGCTGATCCAGACTGCCGGAAAACTCTTTACGCTTCATGGCGTCAAAGGCGTTCAGGCGAAGGATATCGCCCGTGCGGCGGGAACCGTGCCAAACGCCATCACCTATCACTTCGGCGGGCTCGACAAGCTGATCGACGCGGTCTGGGATCATGCGCTCAGAAGTGTGAACTACGTTCAGATCGAGGAGTACTACAAGAAGAACAAGCATCTCCTGAGGACCCCGGACGGGAAATGGCAGCTGGTTTCGGAAATGATCGATATCTTCTTCAAAATGGTCTGGAGCGGGAACGAGTCCCATTGGGAGATCCCGTTTCTGATGAGCGCCGGGATCACCGAGGACGGGCAGAAACGACTTGACAGGTGCGGCAATCGATTCATGAAAGCTTATGTCAAGCTGTACATCGACATCACCGGCAACGACGACATCGAAAGCGCTCTGGGCTGGGTCTTTTCCATCCTAGGCGGAGCCGTGGTGTACACCACCAACATCGGCATGTTCACGAACATCCTGAAGACGGACAGCATCCCGGAAAGCTGCTATCGCCGTCTCCAACACATAACCACGCGAAACGCCATGTTCTCGCTGAATCTTCTTTCCCGGTGAAACCATGATGAAACACGCTATTATCTCTTCGCTTTTATTCGCCGCTCTGCTCCTCGGCTGCAATAAGGAAGCCAAACAAAACAACGTGGCGGAACGGACGATCAAAATCCAGACCGGAACCCTGCAGGAACACACCTTCCGCGAAATCTTCCGCGCTCAGGGCATGGTGGAGGCGGCACGAAAAGGCACGATCTCCGCGTATGTGCCGGGCAAGATCGACAAGATATATTTCGAAGAGGGGACCATCGCGGAGCCCGGAAAGAGCCTGTTCCAGATCGACCGGGAAAACTACAACATTCAACTTGAAATCGCCCGGAAGGACCTCGAGGTCATGAAGTCTGCCCGGCTGTCGGCTCAGGAAAATGTAAAACTGGATCAGATCAAGCTGGAAAAAGCCGAACTGGATTTCAATCGGGCGAAGACGCTCTATCAGTCCAAGGCGATCTCCACCGACGCATACGAACAGGCGGAAACGAACTACAACGGCGCGAAAGTCTCGCTGGATGGGGCGGTCGCCATCGACAACGCCGCAGCCGCGAAAGTGCAGCAGGCGGAAACCGGCGTGAAACTGGCGCAGAAGACGCTGGACGATTCCCATCCTTCCGTTCCCTACCGCGCATTGGTGCTGGAGAAGTTCAAAGAGGAATCGGAGTTCGTGGGGGCGGGCACGCCGATCCTGCTCGTGGAAGACCCCTCCAGCCGGGAAGTCAGCTGCCGGATCAGCGCGATCTACTGGGACCGCCTGAAACCGGGTACGGCCATCGATGTGTATTTCGGCGGAGAAAAGGTCTGCACCAGCTCGATCTATTACCGGGCCGAGGTCATCGATCCCGCCAGCCGGACTTTTGAGATCAAGGCGAAACTCCCGGCGGATACGTCCCTGAAATCCGGGACGCTGTGCGACCTGGAAATCGTCCTCGCCGAACGGAAGGGCATGGGCGTTGCTTCGGACGCTGTCCTGCCCGGACGGAATGGCCGGATGAGCGTATTCCTGAACGAAGGCGGCGTGGCGAAAGCAAGCGATGTCCGCTGCGGACTGACGACCGGCGGATTCACGGAAATCCTGTCCCCCGAACCGCTCGCGGGCAAAGACGTGATCGTCAGGGGGCAGGCATTCGTCCGCGAAGGCGACAAACTCGAAGTCGAGAGGTGAGACGATGACGCTCAGCGGCCTTTCGGTCAAACGCAAGATCGCGATGGGATGCTTCATCGCGATGCTGGTCTATTTCGGCGCTTTGTCCTACTTCAAAGTCGGGATGGACACCCTCCCGAAGATGGACGTCCCCTACGTGCAGGTCCTCACGATCTATCCGGGCGCGTCCCCGGAGGAAGTCGAGACCGACGTCGCGAAACGCATCGAGGACGCTGTGGCGTCCCTGGACGGAATGAAGCATATCACCAGCACCTGCATGGAGAACGTGTGCTCCACGACGATGGAATTCGTGAACGGGACCGATGTGGACATCATGATCCACGAGGTCCGGGAACGGCTCAACACCGTCGTGGACCAGTTCCCGCCCATCGTGAAGACTCCGCTGGTGAGCAAGGTCAACATCAACGCGCTCCCGGTCGTGACGCTGTATCTGACCGGCGGCGAGTCGATAGACGAGCTGTATCATTATGCGGACAAGACGCTGTCCGACTATTTTGCCAGCATCCCCGGCGTCGGCGAGATTCGTCTGCACGGCGGCAACGAAATGCAGCTGCACGTGCTGCTCGACCGGGAGAAGCTCTCGGAGATGAACCTCACCGTGGCGCAGATCGTCGCCGCGATCCAGGAAAACAACCTGAAACTCCCCGTCGGCCACATTCTGGACAACGGCCGGGAAACGGCGATCGCATTCGACAGCGAGTTTCACGACATCCGCGAGCTCGGCGAGTTCGAGATCGGCACCGTGGGCGGTCACAAGGTCTATCTGGGCGACGTCGCCGAGATCAAGCTCATGGCGAAGGAAATCCGTCAGGAGGGCTACCTCAACCGCGAGCCGGACATCGCGATGGAGATCGTCAAGAAGGTCGACGCCAACACCGTGGAAGTCATCAAACAGGTTCGGAAGCGCTTCGACGCCATGCAGGCGCCAGGCGCGCTGCCCCGGGATACGCAACTGACCTGGTTCAAGGACAACGCCGACTACATTCAGGCGTCCGTGAAAGACGCGTGGGCGAGCGTCGGGCTCGGCATTGCCCTGACCGCGCTGCTGCTCTTCCTGTTCCTGCACGAACCGCGCTCGACGTTCATCATCGCGGTCTCGATGCCGGTTTCGGTCATCATCACGTTCTCCGCCATGGCGCTGATGCACTACACGTTCAACATGATGACGCTGGTCGCGATCGGCTGTTCCTCAGGCATCCTGGTCACGAATTCGGTCATCGTCATGGAGAACATCTTCGTCTGGCTGAAGCGCGGCAAGTCGCCGAAGGAATCCGCCGCTGAGGGCACGGCGGAAGTGATCAACGCCGTTTCCGCCAGCGCGCTGACGAACGTGGTGGTCTTCGTCCCGATCGCGTCCATGACTTCGGTCGTCGGCATGCTGGTTGGGCCGTTCGCGGGCGTCATGGTGATCGCGACGCTCGCATCGCTCTTCATCAGCTTCACCCTGACGCCGATCCTGGCGTCGCTGCTGCTGAAGTCGGAAACCGGCGAGGGAAACACCTTCTGGAACCGTTTCTTCCGGTTCTGGGACATCGGATATAACCGCCTCGCCGCCGGATTCAACCGGACCATGGTCTGGACGCGCCGATTCCCGAAAACGGTCATTCTGATCTCGCTGGTCCTTTGCTTCGTGCTGCTGTATGTGTCGATCCCGAATCTGCGCATCAACGGCGTTCCGTTCTATGACAAGAACGAAGTCTCGCTCTTCCTCGAATTCCCCTCGGATTACGGGATCGACGCCACCCGCGAACAGACCCTGGCGCTGGTCGACGAGCTGCTGAAACGGCCTGACGTCGACCGCGTCGGCTCCGTCATTGGCTATCGGAGCGTCACGCTGGGACAGATCCCGGAGAGCGTGAACCTGGCGGAAGTCACCATCATGCTGAAGCCGATGGGCACGCGCGCCCCGATTAAACAGATCATGGATGAAATCCGCCTTGACCTGGAGAAGAAAAGCGGGTTCCTGTATGCGGTTTCACAGCCGACTCCGATCGGCGCCGCAGGACAGGAACTGACCGGCTACATCGGCGGCCCTGACCTCGACGTTTTGGAAAAGTATGCGAACGAAGCCGCCGATCTCATGCGGCGTTCCGGCATGGCGACAGACGTGGACACGAGCTGCCGGTCCGCGAAGCCCCGCATCAAGATCCTCCCGGAACGTGCGCTGCTGAAGAATCTGGGGTACCCGGTGACCGCCATGGGCGTTTCCATCGTCGGCTATTTCGACGGCGTCGAGGCCGGATCGTTCAAGGTCGGCGTCGACACGTTCGACATCCGGGTCAAGATGAAGGAAAAAGAGGGGCTGGAACAGCTTCAGGAGATACCGGCTGTCCCGATGAACGGGAAACCCGTGTCGCTGAACACGCTTACCACGATGGAAAACTCTCCCGTCGCGATCAGCCTGGTGCGTCAGGACAAGGAACGAGCCGCGTGGATTTACGCGAACTCCGCCCCCGGCTACTCCATGGACGACCTGACCCGTCTCCTGCGGAAAGAGCTTGCCCCGAAGCTTCCCATGGGCTATCAGCTGGTCTTCACCGGCCAGTCCGAAATGGTGAACGAGGGCGCCATGGACTTCGTCATGGTCCTGATTACGGCGGTCTTCCTGACATTCCTCGTGATCGCCGCCATTATGGAGTCCCTGAGCCGTCCCTTCCTCGTCATGTTCACCATCCCGCTCGGATTCGTGGGTTTCTTCGCGATGCTCTATTTCACGGGGACGCTGCTCTCCATGGTCGGCATGCTGGGCGGCATCATGATGATCGGCATCGTGGTCAACAACGCGATCCTCATCATGGACGAAACCTCCACGCTGCATGCGACAGGGGTGAAACAGCATGACGCAATGCTTCAGGCCTCGCAGAAGAAATTCCGTCCGATCCTCATGACCTCCATCGCGAGCGTGATCGGCATGCTGCCGATGGCGTTCGGGCGCGGCATCGGCTACGAAATCCGGTCCAGCTGCGGCATCGGCGTGGTCGGAGGACTCCTGTTCGCCATGTTCCTGACGCTGTATTTCATCCCGGCCGCGTTCTATGTGAGCCACAAGAACAAGTAAAGGTCTTCCCTGGATTTCAACATCGGAGAATGCAAACAGCCCCCGGACCATCGCTGGATTCGGGGCTGTTTTTCTGTGGAGACAAAATCCGAGGACTGCAATCCAGACATTGCCCTCTGCGGGACTATGCTATCTTTTCCTGAAAATCTTTTCCCACACTACCCCTCGCATGAGGGCATCTCTATTAATTGCCGCATATTTCCGGAATCAACCTTGAAAGAGGCCCTCGCGCGGGATATATTATTGTAACCACGGAACAGCACAGGAGACAAAAAATGGTGAACGGATTTTTCGACGTA
>Ga0310690_10004118_pt1 | contig 21040 bp, 12 predicted proteins | sample AusTroGonzalo_MG_2_FD_207661 | JGI IMG/M metagenome (GOLD analysis project Ga0310690, IMG submission 207661) | Bovine rumen microbial communities from tropical cattle in Woodstock, Queensland, Australia - Gonzalo_04 (v2) (version 2) | ecosystem: Host-associated > Mammals > Digestive system >... | reverse complement strand
TATAACTTCCTTCTTCGGATAAAAGAATTGCACTATGTTCTTGAACTTCGCTGATTGCGGCCGCCGCAAGAATAGTATGATATTGACTATATGCGGCGTCCTTATCAGAGAATAAAGTTGTTATAGGCGTTGCAATTTCTCCATTTTTTTGTATTTCAATTACTGCAAACATAAATAACTCCTTAATATATGTAAACTAATTCATATTCACCAGGATAAAAACAACCAGGTGATGTTGTAGTAGAACCACTTGATGTAATTGTTAATGTTGTTCCTGAATATGAGAATGAATATCCACTTGTAATATTTGTCCAGTTACCATTTGACATTCTCCAACAGTTACCATAGGTATTTGTACCATTATATCTTATATGTGCTACATAGTAATATGAACTGTTCGATGAACGAGACATTGCTGCGGTACAACGTAAGGTAAATGCTTTTGGTGAACCGCTCATTGAAGTAAATTGAATACTTGTTGGTCTATTAGATGGAGTAAGTGTTTTTGAACCAATACTCGCGCTTCCACCACCACTTGCCGCAGAAATTGTATAATACTGCGCGGTACTATTATAACCAACTGGTATATTGATATATTGTGCCGATGAAGTTGGTGTAATAGTTGCTTTAAACGTACCAGATGAATATGCCGATGATGTAGTTGGAAGTGTCATAGAAGTCATTGCATTAACTGTAATATTGACTTTCTTTAAAGCATCATATCCGCTATCTGCTTGTATTGTCGCGGTTTGTTGGGTTGTAGATGGAGTATAAGTTACGCTCTTTGTTTGATAATTGCCACCACTACCATCGTCATATGCGTAGGTCAACTGATAGTAGCCTGGCTGGTGGAAATAACCGCCAACATTTGTGCCTTGCGAAGTAATGGTAAAAGAACCGTTTGAATATGATGATGTCCAATGCACAGCATTATGTGCCGCCGAATCCATCTCAAAACCAGAAGTTCCATTTTCCGTTTTCCCAACGTATATAGTCCTTTGGTAGCCACTTGATGTGCTAAAATTCGACTTAAATATGCAAGACCATGTTTCGGGTTCATCTTCAAGTCCTGTGAATGTGATACTTGTTGCGCCGCTACCAACTTGCACGTCTTTTGTATCAATCGCGCCACCACCGTATACATATGCGCCATAATATATGTTGTTAGTTACAAACGACGCTCCACTACTTGTAATGGTTAATGTGCCGTTTGAATATGACTTGCTTAAACTTGCGCCATCGTATGTGACTTGAGCATTGGATGTATTCGTTATTGTCTGTGCGTGTAAATCTGTGCCGTCATATACTACTGCCGCGATTTTTGAAGGCGTGCCAGTAGAAATATTGGTATCAAGCATAAACCAAAATGCTTTTGGCTCACCACTTAATCCTGTAAAAGATATAGAAGATGCAACAGATGTTACGCTGTCTGGCAAGTCCTCCACATGCATCGGCGTACCGCCGCCACTTACATTGACCGTGACCGCCCCATACCCTTGCAAGTCGTCATTATCAGCGATATATGTGCCGTTCTGTGTTATGGTCTTTGTCCCTAAAATCAACTGTGGGATTTCATAGTATGTTGCTGATGAATTGTACCCAGTAGGGATATTGATGTATTGCACCCTATTGTCCATTGCTTGAACAATAGCCTTTTGTGTTCCTGTAGATGTGGCTGACCCTGTTGTTGGCAGGGTCATACTCGGCACACTTGCTGATGCGTAATTCGTTACATCCTTTGTGCCACTTGAATCGACTGTGTATGTTCCGCTGACAAGTTCTGATGCGGATACTGTAACAGCCGTACCATTTATCGTACTTCCTGTGATGTATCCTGTCGTATTCGTTACGCTCGGAGTGACGCTTACACTGTGATTGCTGACTGTACCCTTTGTGGCTGTCGGTGTGCCTGCCGTACCGCTTGCGACTGCCTTGCTTGCCTGTGCTGAATAATAGCCGCTTGGTACTGTGACAGTTGCACCGCTTGCGGTTAGGTCAGACGATGAACGCTGTGTGATGCCACTACCGACATAGTTTGATGGGATTGCGTTTACTGTGACCCCACCAAGATATGTATAGTCATCTGTCGGTGTTATTGTCTGCGATGATTCAGTCGGCGTTGCTGTCTTGGTTTCATAGTCAATCCCAATAGAGATGAACATATCTCCTTCGTCTATGTATCCGCCTACAGCATTAGGATATGTCCGTTCGTAAAACCATATATCGTCCTCAATGCCTGCAGAATCAGTATATTCACCCCAGTATGCATTCGGCATCGCATTGACAGTAATATCCACTTCATCAAGTCCGTCATAGCCTGAATCGGCTGTTATCGAGGCTGTCTGCTGTGATGTCGATGGCGTGTACGTTGCGGTCTTGGTCTGAAGTGTCGGGCTTGGTGCTGATACCGATACGTTGACAGAAGCGTATGCCGTTACGTCTATGCCTGTGCCGTTTGAAGCAATACTCTTTGTGCCCTGTGGTCGAATATAAGTCTTGGTCTGATTATTGTCATCTGTGGCCTTTATACCCGCTACGTTGGTGTATTCAGTGCCAAATATTTCTAATGTGTCTGCCATTGAATATCACCTCCTAAAAGCCGTTGAGCCACATATCATGGACGTCTTTACGAAGCGCTCCGTTCAACGATGTCCCCCTGTCGACTCTCCATATTTCGATGGCTTGCTCATAATATGAAGTGTTTTGGTTTACGACCTCAGCCGCGGCTGTTGAAAAATGGGAATTTCCGCACCTTGCGTACACTGCGGAAGTTTTTGGAGTTATTGAGGTAGTGCTTGTGCCCGGTGTAGTAAGTCCGCTCACATACACTCCATAAGTTTGCGAAGCATACGAATTGGCTCCGCTCGAGTTCTTATAATCCAAACCATATCCTGTAATCGTGGCAGTGCCAGTTACGCTGTTGATGGTGTCTGCTGTCATGTTGCTGTAGTTCGACGCATAGCCGATAGCATTATATGCGGCTTCGAAATAATAGTTATCCACATGCGGGTTGACGGATGTTGAATATTCAAAATGCGTGTGGAACCGATGTAAGACGATATAATCATAGCTGTCGAAGTCGGCTGTATATGCGTCAAGTGTCGTGCCTGCGGCCAGTGTCGTCTGTGTGGTCGTTGGAGTCCAAGTGGCAAAATCGGTGTCCTTGAGGTATTTCTTCTCGTCCAGGCTCGTCTTTACCTTCGTCGGATTCTTTCCCATCCAACTCCAGCTTTCACCGCCTCCACTCGACTGCTGTAACTCCATTTTTATCGCTTTCGTTCCAGCCGAGTCTGTGGTAATGAACACGAGCTGTGTTGCGGTACGCATATACGCCCACCATGTGCAACCACTGCCATCATCTGTACCACCTACAACACCCGAATTACCGATAAAATATCCCGATATTTGCGAAGAGTATTCCGTGGTATACGTGTAAGTATTACTACCCCAAGTTACTCGCCAAGTTTGATTCGCTCCCAAAGCTGGATTATCGAATGGAGCGATAGATACGTAATTCGGCGAATCGGATACAATAGTATAATTGCTATTGATTATCGTTTGCCATGTCGTACCTCCGCCACCGCCTGTACTCGGTAATACAATATACCCGTCTTGGTCTTGTGTTACAGAACCAGCAACACCTGTACCCTGTACTTTCTGTCCAGATGCAGTATAGAAATACTTACCATTAAGTACGTCCGAAGCAGTAGCTGTGGTATCTGAAATATCAATAATCGTATTATTTCCAAATATAACTTTATTAACGTATTGATTGTTAGCCATAGGATACCTCCTATGCAGCTGCTGCGATCGTTACTGTCTTACCTCCGGCTGCGTTGTCTGTTTCTGTGTAAGGAATCGCTGCTACTGTTACCTGCGAAAGACAGTTGTATGTCGGCGAATCCGGGATTATCGTCTGAGAAGTTGTAGTCGGTGTCACAGATTTGGTCTGCGGATGCATACCCTCGGACCCACTCATGGTACCTGTAATGCCGAGAATCTCGATTCCCTCACGAATATTATTTGCAACGAGTGCCGACGCAGAAGAAGAATCAAGTCCGACCGTACCGGATCCGTCATGATAACCCTGAGGGATCGTATAAGGCGTCGATTTATCAGATATAACACCTGAAACCGCGCCTCTGTTCGGCATAGTTCCTGTAAGAACTGATCCGTTCTTTGCAAAAGTCTTGGTAGCCAAGACTTCTGCTACTGCTGCGGTACAATTGGAGGAGTCTACGTCATAAGCGCAGGTACCCGTACCGCTTGCACCACTTGGCAGATGGAATGTGACATTCTTAAGAACGTCTGCTGCGGTAACTGTATCGCCTGTAAGGTCGATAAGAGTATTACCGCCATATATAACTTTATTTACATACTGATTAGGCATTATTCTCCTCCAATATATACTGTTGTTCCTGAAATATTAGATGTTTCAAAATATGGTATTGCCAGCACCGTTACATCGTCGCTCATACGTTTACCGGCAGTCTCAAGTGTCTGAGAATTAAAAGGAGCCGGCGTGATCGTATACTCTCCAGTATATGGCTCCACCGGCTCACTTTTAGATATACGTATTCGTCCTTTTAATGACGGTCGACTCGAATGAATGATGCATTTCAGCACACCATAACTCTCTGTCACTCGAGCTTGTATCATGCTAGTACACTTCCTTCATTACCGTAAATATCGCTTCAAGGACGGTAGTGACATTACCCGCAACATCGGTAAATTCGATGTCATACTTATACTTAGCGAATTTTAGAGGTTTCGTATCCTCCGGCTCGATCTTAAGTATAAGCGAATCGATCGGAATATCCTTATAGATCAGTACTTCCGACCTATTGGCACCGTATCTATCCGATAGTGCGAATCTCAGTCTTTCTCCTTCGAGAGGAGTATATGGTGTTTCCTGACCCTCATCATCAACCTCATAGAGTGGAATATCAAAATATGCAGTATCCCCTCGGACGAGACTGATGTTGTAGTTGTCATCCACAATCAAATTAGTCCAACTCATCACTCCTCCTTAGCTCTTTTTAGTTTACCTTCCTTCTTGAGTTCTTCGACCCATTCTTTAATATAAGAGTTCTCATTTAATTCGAGAGTATAGTGATCAAATTCTTCCCAGAAGCGCTTTTGTTCATCATCGTAAATATGAGCGCCTCTCTCAACATCTGCCAAATATCTTACCAGGAAATTTTTACAAGTTTGAGTATCGACATTCGTTAAGGATTTCTGAAGATTGTCGAGTTTATCGTTGATCTCCTTAAACTCGTCTTTAAGAGACTCAGATATTGCGTCTTTAATTTCCTTCTTCAATTGCTTTATACCTACTATTAAACCTGCTACAAATATAACTATGAATGAGACCTGTTCCAGTGTGAGATTTCTTACCAATTCGTCCATGTTCCACCTCACTTTGCTCTGTAAACAATAACACTCTGTTTGCCCTTCTTACTCAATCGGGACTTAAGAGTATCTGTCGTTTTCGGCCACCATCCATTAAAGGATGCTTCTAGTATTTTGCCACCATAAGCTATACACCAATGAGGTTTACCATTACTCCAATATATGGATATAATGTCGCCGTCTTTGACGGTATCTGCAGTAACTTTAACTTTCTTAAAATTATCTGATTTATTCAACCAGCTTCTCACCATCCCCCTTGGAGCATTCTTACCAAGTCCAGCTGCTCTTATGCATGTTGCAACAAATACATCACAGCTCGCACCGGCTGCTGCAGCTTTCGCCCATCTGCGCTTCTTTCCAAAATACTTATCCAGAGCCTCTGCATAAGCTTTTACAGGAGCGCCGCTAGGGTAGCTCGCTTTCTTAGTGTTACTATGATACGCGAATTCGTATGCACAAGTTGCTAGCTTCTCTCGGTTTGAAAGCTTTTTCTCAATTTTCTTTGCGGGGGATTTTTCGGATTTCGTTTCTGTTTTTGCTACGGGCTTATTCGTATCTGTGTGAAGTGCGTTACCCATATAAGAAGCAGCCACTTTCACACCGTTTGAATTGATCCCATTGCCATAAGTATAGTTGTGATTCGGCAACGTCTTGATCCATTTGATGGCTGCCTTACGATTAGTAAGCGTATCTGTCACGCCGAGCATGTAGAAATCTGTAGCATAACCGGTAAGGTGTTTACTGTTAGGAATTGATCCTGCCAGGCTGTTGTTGTACGGACGGCATCTCATTCCGCAGGTGACCTTCATCGGACGCCCGAAGTGTGTACGAATAGCCTGAAGGTTTTCAAGCTCCACCTTCTTCATCCATGTCGGATAGCCTGTACAGTACTTACCACCGCATTCACATTTGAATTCCTCAGGTGAGAAATTCTTTGTATATTTTGTTACATTGTATACATGTCTCAGGAGTCTATCTGTATCGGTTCCGTAAATACCGTCTACATCCTTAGCTCTCAGATACTTCTTCTGAAACTTCTTGATATTAGTTTCGTTATACTCACCAAGATCTAACTTCTGAAAATATAACTTCCTCTTTTCGACTGTCAGGAGTGCCATTATGCATCACCGTCCTCGTCTTTATCATCGAACTCTTCTTCCTCGTCTTCGAGTGGATCGTTGTCTAAAGCGTACAGAGTATCCGCCAGTTTAACTTCCGGAAGGCCCGCAAGTACACAAGCCAGGAAGATATAAACCGTTGTTGAAATCGCCGCGAGGAAAGTTAACTTCCAATCGACTTCCGTGATAAGAGTGCCGGCAGTCCATCCACCCATTATTACAGAGATGAATGACCTAAGACATCTTATACCGGTCGCCTTCCAAAATTCTTTGTTCATACAAACGTCTCCTTCCAAAATATAAGCAATAAAAACAACCCCCTCATGGTACGCATAGTTTAGAGGCGTGAGGAGGTCTGTATCATACACGTGCTGACTATTCTCAAATCCTCCGGCCAGCGCGGGTTAAAATATAATTAACACGTAATGCCTCCGCCGGATGCTAGAGGCGCCGTGCATGCACATATGCCTGATCCACCGTTCATTGGATGATTTGAGCAATGCACGCAGCACATAGGTACCGTGGAATTCCAGCTAACATATCCGGATGTCCAAATATTAGGAGGCTTTGGTGCTGGTATCACTACTATAATAGTAGAATTGTTTGTGGTTGTTGATGTTAACATGGAAGTCTCCTATCTTACAGCCATATAAAGAATATAAATTTTTAACGATAGTCCACTTCTAGCTGTTGATGAATAATTCCTAACTCCAACGTGAGCTTGTTCTTCACCTTGATCACCTTTTATAAAGAAGTCGTAAATTGATAAATAAGAAACACCATCCCCGCTCCAGTCATAGCCAACCAATCCTATAGCTTTATAACTAGAAGAACCTATATCAATATCAAAAGTTGTATATCCGTTACTTCCTGCAGCATTAATGGAAATATTACTTTCTGTACGTGTTCCAGAAGTTATTAACGGATGGTTGTTTATTAGATATTTTTTTCCAGCTGCTAAATTTGTATCGCCACTCGCATAAATATCACCAGTGTTTAGAACTTCAAACGCCTTTGATCTATCGCCATTACCCGTTCCATTACCAACAACAAAAAGCCCTTGCGAGCCAGCATTATATGTTCCAACAACTAATTGATTTGGCGTTGTGGAATATGTTCCTGTACCCATTAAAAAACTAAATGCGCCAGTAGAATTGTATTCCATTTTATCACCAAATTTATAAACTGGTGCATTATATAATTCGTATACCTGTACTGACACATCTCTATATGAGTAATTTTGAACAATTGAAGGATAACTAGCTGTTAACGTAATTGTATCTTCGCCATCATATGTGACATAAGTATTATTTGTATCCTCAGTTCCCTTAATAAATTCAACATATTCTATAGCTGAAACATCTAAAGAACTTCCCACATATTTTACAACAACTCTAAAATTCGATCCGGTAGCCATCGCATTCCATTTTGAGTCATACCATGTATCATTTGAAAGATCTATATTGACGCTGTATTTAACATAACTCCTCCATGTCGTTCTTCCAATAGAAATCCATTGTTCTACTTGTGTGGTTGTAGCGTTAATCGAAAAATACTCGTTTTTTGATATGCCTTTAATGCTATTAGCATCTATGTATATATGCGCCGTATCTTGAGAACCTATAGTTACTTTTTCTCCAAACGACGCCAACACATCTTGTCCATCACGAATATCAACAGAATCTGCATCAATATATACATTTCTTCCAGTAACAGTCGATGGAGTAGACTGACCATTTCTCAAATCTGCAATCATTACGCCCTCTTCTCCAGAAGATAAATAATATGTAGCTTTTGTGGCCGCTTCATTTGCTGTGGCATCATCCGTATACTTATTACGTTTCTCCCAATCACTAGCGACATAATTACCAGAAGATCTATCATGAACACATGTTAATATGTCCCCGGAAGATCCAACAAACCAAATATCACCAACGTTATACGGAGGGACTGGCTGCGATGTAAACACCTGTGCCTTCCCGTCTATTTTGTCAAATACAGTATTCGGAACATTCTCCTGAACCCAACTTGTACCATTCCAAAACCACGTTGTATTGTCAGTTGTCTTATACCACAAATCGCCTTTATGCGCATTCTTTAATGCTGTCGTGTTCCAAGCTGTTGACGGATCACTAGACTGATACCAAGTTTCAGCTTTACCGTCTATTTGTGTTTGGAGATTTGTTTTGTCCGTTGCATATGTCCCAGATAAGAAGGTAGTCAATGCTGAATCATCCGTGTACTTGTTCCGCTTTTGCCAATCATTGGCTACATAATTACCAGAAGTTCTAGCATTAACGCAGGTCATAATATCACCGGTTGTTCCTACAAACCAAATATCACCTACGTCATAAGGCGGAACCGGTTGTGATGTAAATACTTGTGCTTTCCCATCTATTTTGTCAAATACTTCATTTGGAACATTCTCCTGAACCCACTGGGTTCCGTTCCAGAACCAAGTAGTTCCATCAGTTGTTTTGTACCATAAATCACCTTTATGCGCATTTTTTAATGCTGAAGTCGTCCAAGCGGTTGATGGATCACTAGACTGATACCAAGTTTCAGCTTTACCGTCTATTTGGCTCTGAAGACTTGTTTTGTCAGACGAGTACGTTCCAGAAATAAACGTGGTCAACGCAGAGTCGTCAGTATACTTATTACGTTTCTCCCAATCACTAGCGACATAACTCCCAGAGGATCTAGATCTTATGCATGTTAAAATATCACCAGTTGTCCCTACACACCACAAATCTCCTACACTATAAGGGGGTGTCGGTTGCGAAGTAAAAATCTGAGCTTTTCCGTCTATTTTATCAAACACTTCATTTGGTACATTTTGCTGGACCCACTGTGATCCATCCCAGTACCAAGTTGTATTGTTTGTTGTGTTATACCAAAGATCTCCTTCATGTTCGCTTCTTAATTCTGAAGTAGTCCAAGCACTAGATGGATCGTTTGATTGATACCAAGTTTCAGCTTTGCCATCTATCTGATTCTGAAGACTAATCTTGTCAACTGAGTAAGTTCCAGATATAAATGAAGTTAGTGCAGAGTCATCAGTATACTTATTAAGCTTTGACCAGTCGGAATATTCGTATTGTTCTCCTTCAGCTTTTGCTGTAGTGCATGTCAAAATATCACCAGTCGTCCCCACACACCATAAATCGCCAACGTCATATGGCGGGATTGGCTGATTAATAAATACTCGTCTTTTATGATCGGCTGTATCTTGTGCTTGTGCCGCATCAGCTAAAGCCTTAGTTACATCTGTATCTGTGATTCTGCCCCACGAATATGTTGGAGGATCAGCACCATCGGACATCCATCTATAAGCATAACCAGTGGTTGTGTTATAGAATAAATCTCCAAGATGCTCGCTCTCGGTTCCCTCAGAAATCCATTCGTTTGCCGGGTAATTCTGATTGGTAGGGGCATAATCATAAAACCAAGTTGTAATGTTACCGTCTATCTGATCTTGAAGTCCTGAAATATCACTATCAATTCTTATGACCTGCTCAGCCATGCTAGCAGCATTTTCTTCAACTTTAGTGTTTGCTAATTTAGCATACTCTAACGCATCGTTGGCTGTATCATTAGCTATAGAAGCCATTGAATGTGCTGACCGAGCCATCGTATCATCAGTCGGAGGGTTTGTAGTATTACCTATAACCCAAGCTCTACCACCGGAAACCCTTACTCTTACTCTATCACCGACATTAGCACTTACAGTTCGTTCGACAGGGGTCTCTCCCTCGCTTCCAGGGATTCTGACCCACAAAATATCATCGTTGTTCTCGTCAACTTTTACCACTTCGGCAACCGGTTCATAAGGCTTTGGGCCCTTCTCTTCTTTATCGTGAATGATCTTATACAGATCTTTCGCTAAACTATCGATCGAGCTCAAATCTTAATCACCTCCTCTGACGTTTTAGCGTTAAAACCAAGGGTTATTGTCTGAGACGACACCATATACAGGCCCGTTACATCCTGTTTAGGATAATTTAATCTCACTACATCTGTTGGATAAATATCAGGATTGAATCGTCTATCGTATGATATAGTTGTCGACACCCTCTGAAGCTCTTTAAGACGTCTCTTAGCATACTCTTCTAGATTTTCTCCAGAATTCAGATCGACATTCTCCTCTTCATACCAGACTTCTCTACCTCGTTTGTTAATACTCATCGGACTATCCGAATCTCTGTCATATGCTATCTCAGAACGTTCGTCCATAATAACTCTTAAAACATTCGGACAATCGAACCAATCGTGATTGACTGTTACAGCAGGCTCCATAATATCGTTTAATACCGAATCGAATGTAGCTACTGGTTCTCTGTCGTACTCAGCAATATATACTCTGCCAAACCCATCGATCCACATACGCCAATTCATGATCTCAAGAAGTTTTTCAACCATGCTAAGATTCGTTTCGCCGCTCTCTGCAATAACGGATCTGGTTATAAGAGAGTTAGTAGTCTTTTTCATCGGCCTAAATATAACTTCCGTTCTTGTCGGTCTAAGAAGCTGCTTGATCAGTAGACTTACATCCATATCAACTGGGGCATACCACCCTCTCGGCAAATATATATCGGATGATGGAAGCAATACCGAATAGCATTGCAGACTCTCAGTTTCCACATTCCCGTTGATCTTCCTATCCGGAAATGCAGCATAGCCTGTAAATAAAGGAGTATGGCTGTCTCTACCCCCAATCTGAGTAGCGTCTAGCCATACTCTTACTAATCTTTCGTTTGTTTCGCCATAATTGACACAGTCAACATCTGCAGACGTTCGTAAACCGCTTAGTTCTGTTTTAACACTCCCACCGGTTATCTCGATTCGTTCGGTGTCTCTCCATGTGTTGACATCTACATAAGATAGATAATACGTTGACGTAAAGCCTTTTCTCCAATCCATGAAGAGACCTCCTTTCTATTCATTATCTTGTCGTGCTTGCCATTCTGCATATGTCATAAGTTGGTCTTCCGCACCATCAACCTTTGTGTAATTCAGCGAAATCTTTGAAATTCTTGTAGTCCATTTTTCTTCTCGATCATCTCTTACCTGAATATCACCATAGAAGTTAGAGCCTTCCGGCGTTCTGATATGGCAGATTCCGGCATAATCAGCAAGAAGCCGTAGACCATACATAGCCTCAGGCTCATAATCGACAGGAATGGTTCCATTGATCGTACCGGTTCTTATAGCTCCCGGATTCCAATCGCCCTGAATAGATCCACCTAAATATCTTGTGGTTTGAAAATCCTTCGCCCAAGAATGATTCATTGAAATATTTCCAGGGAATTCCACAACATTGTTGTCAAATTCGATAGAGACCATGAATTTATCGTACTGTTGAATATCCTCATCGTTTCCGGTCTTTGAATACTCGGTCATAGCTAATAGATTCCCTGCTGTCTTATAATCGCCATTCTTAGTGACATACACGATCCTATAACCACCGAATCTTCCATACGTCGGATAAATATCAACATACTGTGTGCCGAATGTTCCATGATCAAGCACAAGCTGAGGTTTATCCGCTGACATACGATAGATTTGACAATAATCGCCGGTCCCAACTGACTGAGCAGTAGGAGTGATCAGCGCTATGTCGTTTACCTGATCGATTGTGATAGTAGCTGCAGGCATTTGAGCATGATCGTTCCAAACAACTGTAAAAGGGTACTTGGCTTCGTCCGTTTGCCCATACTTGTCGGTAATCACTATTCTCATAAGATACTGAGCACCATCATCTAAATGGCCGATAAGTTTATCAAGAGTAACCGCAACTTCTGAGCTTGTTACACCCTCCTCATCCGAATAATAAGTTTCAGCATAAACCGTTTCCCCCGCATGTCCGATTGTATGAGTATCGTCCGGTCTAGAAATATCAAACGCTTCAGTTCGCTCTATTGTCACAGAACAATATCCTTCACCGCCGAATCCGGAAACCGTACAAGTAATCGGAAGAGCCACCAGTTTATAGTCATAAGCTTCATTCGCATTGTTATTCGGTATAATACCTGAAAGATTCGTAACGCTTATAGATGGTCTATTTGCGACCGTGATCATCACCGGCTCACTCCATCCTTCTTTTGACGATTTACCTGATTCCGACATAAGTGTTACACCGATACGATGAGTAGATCCCTCCGCCCATCCGAGAGCTGATGGAGTCAACTTAATAAAATTATCAGTGTTTGTCCACAGGCTATCTATTTCTGTGTAATTCCAAGGAGAACTTGTGTTCTGTGCTTCTCCCAATCTAGCAAAACTTTGAGATGTACCGTCATTAGATTGATACTTCCAATAAACGGTCACTTCCTGATCGGGTGCCACTATCCCATCTTCATCCGATAGTGTCAAAGTTGGAGTGGTTGGGCCTTCGGCCATTTGAAGTTCGGCTATCTCAGAATACTTACCATAAATAACGGTATCGCCAGTAGTCCGTATAAATCTAAGACGAAAATAATATGTACCAGCAGATAAACCAGTTACATACCGCTCTCCTTCTCTAGTATTGGTTAAAACATACGTCGACGGATCCTCTGTTGCCTGCCACATTAATCTGTTATCCGACCAAGAAATCTCCACACTATCTGCTTGAGACCAATTCCAGTCCCATGAAATATAAGCAGTAGAATTATCAACTTTCGTCAAACTCTTAAGTATCGGCGCTTTTGATACTAATTCGGCTTGCCAGATGATGCCCCCCGACGTCATTAACACATTACTTCCGACATCATAAAATGTAGCGCCTTCCGCGGCACGATTAATAGGAGAATAATCAGCAACTAGACATTGTATGCCAAACTTTGGATCATCCTCCTCGCCCCACTCGCCAGGAAATGCCCCAGACGACTGATTCGACGAGATAACACCAATAACTTTATCAATGTTGTTAACGCTCTGATAAACAGCTATAAACGAGCCAGTTATACCGGACGTGTTGTTAACGCTTACTGTTACAGTATGCGAATTCTCAGCGATAACAACCCCCTCTAAAGTTGGAGAACTAAGAGAATATACAACGTGATTATTGACTGTTTTCACATTAGTCGGGTCATCTTTCGTTGGCGATTGAACATTCTTTTTTCTGTTGTTCATTAACGTCGGTGACCCATAAGTAGTTATGTTATCGTGAATTCTATTGACTCTGACAAACAGTACCTCATTATCAGCAACCTGCTGAGGAACATCAAGAGTGATTTTATCTTTTTTTCCAGTTCCCGCATACGTCTCATATGTGGTCCAACTATCAAATCCGTCTGGAAGAGCCAAACTGCTATGAACAACATTATTTTCGCTATCTGTCGTCGTATTTACTTTTGGAGTAGTTATGGCATACTGAACCTGAATAGAGTCATCAGCATAACCAGTGCCGAGATCAAGATTAATTATTGCACTTGTTCCGGTCGAATCAGTTCCTGTATAAGAAGTACTATTAGTAGGAACTTTTACTTCTTTATAACCTCCAAGATGGTGGCTACTATTGCGCCAAGACGACTGACCTCGAGGTCCAATAGCCCTAACTCGAAAGTATCTTCTTTTCTTGGCGGTTATGTCGGCTTCTTTTTCTACTATTATTACCTGCTTTATAGCATCTGCAGATAGATTACCATAAGAATTTTGATTTTCACTTCTTGAATGATTCTCTGGATCTATAGTTGTAATCTTTTGAGATTTAGCAAGATCCCAGTCTGCACTCTCACTTTCTGGAACAAGACAAGTTTCCCAACGATAGCGAGTAAACATTACATGACCAGTACTGTAATCCCCATCATCGTCATCTTTCTCCCAGGAATAAGTAAACACGTTGTTGTTATTGCTATCCTGAGCAGGAAGAACATACTTCGGCTCGTTTGGCGCCTTAATCGTAAATTCTTTCTGATCCGAATACTCAGAAGTCTTTTTCTTTTTTTGCTTCTGACGAAGTCTAAAAGCAACTTCTTTAAGTTTAGGGCCTTCAAATTGTTTTGTACTTGCTCTTCCTTGGCCGTTTACATACTCTATTACAGTTTGGGTAACCTTATTCGGAAAGAAATTCGACCTATTAATAGTATATGTGTACTTTTTAGTAGAAGCCCCTAAATCCTCTGTATGAACACATTCATTGTTTACATAAACTTTTACATCCTGATCTTCACAGTCTTTACAAGGTGTCCATGTGAGGACGAAATTGTTGTTCTTTCTTGCAATGGAAAGACCCGACTTTGAAGGTGTTTTAGTCTTATCTGTCGCCATTATACCGTCCTCGCATTTAACCTGAAGCTTCTGACAAGATTGTCCGCAAACATCTCAGGATCAGAAGCACCATCTATCGTATTATAAACATTAAGAGACCTCGAATTCATGGTCTCTGTCATCGCATCTATCTTATTAGCAAGCTTATTGATAGAATCTGTTCTTGCATTTTGATTTCTCGAATCAGCGAAAGAACTGGCAGCATACGCAGCATTCATCGCTCCGAACGGAGTTGTCACACCAAATGCGGTATTAAACATATTACCCATCTGATTGACACTTTCGTCGACTTTTGACAAATCTACCACCGGGGTAATTGTCGGAGTAAATTCGTCGATGTTTGTAGCAGCATTGATTGCCGCGGCAGCCAGACGAGCAGAACCGATACTTGTATCCATAAGATCTTCAGTAGTCTTGATTACATTGGATGTCATAGCATCAATACCCATTGCAAATCCTTCGCCTACTGATTTACCTATCTTGATGAACACTTTTGATGGTGAGTTCTGATCCAATTCTTCTTTTGCAGCATTGATTGCCGCTCTAGCCATAGCTCTTGCTGCAGACGTAACCCAAATTGGAGTTCCGGTAGCTATACCCTGCGCAAAACCCAAAGCAGCATTCTTACCGGCAGAACTCCAACCAATATCCGAATTATCTGTTACATCAGCAGCAGCTTTAGCCATTGATTTAGCTTTACTCTTAGGTTCTTCAGATTCCTCAAGAGCATCTGCCCATTTCTTGGCACTATTCTGTGCTGATTTTACAAATGATTCATCAGCATCGGATGCACCATCGGCTGCTTTATTGGCCATCTCAGCAACCCCTTCTTCAGCATATTCGGCATTGTTACTGACAGATGTACCAAATATCTTAGGAATTTTAGCTGCGCTAACATCAGTTGCATCAAACATCCCCATAAAGGTATCTTCACTTACAATTCCATCAAATGCTCCGGCTATTTCCCCAGGGCCTTCGGACGAAATAACATTAGTAAAGCCTAATATATTAGCTTTACCTTCCTCTTCACCAGACTCTTCAGCAGCATCAAGTACCGAACCGTTATTTAAATAGCGTCCGATTAACGAATTCTGAATATCTTGAGTTCCTTCTTCGTATTTTTCTTTTGCTGCATTAGTACTTTCTTCGGCTGCTTTGGCATTCGTTTCTTTAGTAGCCTCAAGTTCTTTTGTAAGATTGTCCTTTTCTTCTCTTAAATTTCCAAAGAATTCCCCGACCTTAGTAATAAGATTTCCTAAAGTACCAAGCACAGAATCTTTTATCTGTGGTACAAACGCGTCAAGTACCGAACCCAATACCGCAAATGCACCTGCCAATATAAGAACAGCCGCAGCTGCAATAATAAGCGATAAACTTGTTAACGTAATGCTTACCGCAAATAATATAAGTGAAACTGCGGTTAAAGTCATAGCAAGACCAAAGTACATCACACCATCAGCGATATTATAAAATACTTCTTTAAGCCCCTCGGCTACCATTAGTAATACATTAAGACCCTGAGCCAAAGCATCTGTATCAACACCACCTAAAGCAATTATGAGTGGTATTAATGCTGAAAGTGCTAAAGTAACGAGCATCAATCCAGCACCAACAAATAGCGCTGCTGCACCAAGTAATGCAAATGCTGCCGCAACGATCAAAAGACCCGGCCCTGCAATATCTCCAAGCGTTGATAAAACAACACCAACACTAAATATAATACCAATGAGTCCAACCATAGACACTATTAAAGCATCTATCGGAAGATCGGCCAGCATTCTAATTACCACCACAAACATTAACATTCCGGCAGCTACAGCAAGAATTCCTAATGCATCCTTTGCACTAACCATCTTGGTGAACGCATCCATAGCAAGACCAACACCTATAACCACGCCAATCAATCCTAATAGAACGATCCAAAGACGATTAAATCCTTGAATAACATCTAATAAAGGCATTGTTCCAAGCAGATATACAGAATATGCTAAACCTGCTAATGCAACAGCAAGTGCAGCAACAGCAGCCGGACCAGCAGCAGTACCCATTCCACCAAGCGCCGAAACGACCATCATAGCGGCCATCATAGCCATAAATGCCTGCATTACCTCGGTAACTTTATCTAACTTTCCTCCTTCAATAAGAGAAGCCATTAAAATCATAGAATCAGCAAGAACCTTAACAAATAAAGCCATTGAAAGTACCATAGCTGTAGCTGTTAGACTACCAGCACCAAGTTTTGATGCAAGACCAACCATAAATGCAAATAAACTAAAGAACATTATTATTTGAGAAATCGCACTAGTAACGGCGTCAATTTGTTTAGTTTTAAGGTTCTTTACAATATAATTCATCGTTCTTGCTATTAAAGCAAGAGCAACAGCTATACCTATAATTCCAAATGCAGCTTTACCAACTGCAGCACCATGCCAATTTGCCGCAGCAAATACCGCGAACATAATCATTATCTGAGTTATAGCACTGACCCCTCGTTGCATAGCATCCGGGTCCATTTCATTAGCAAACATTCTACAAGCCTCGGCTATTAACTTCATACCGCTACCAATGCCGACCATAGTCCAACCAAGATTGCTAATATTTTTACTAATTGCTCTGTTCGACAAAGCAACTCCAAACGCTCCGAGAATTAATATTAAAGCTGCTATCAATCCGACAGCTTTACCAACATCTTGCCAACTATTAGAAACACCAACGTCAACCATTAACTTAATGGCAAGAGCTAATAACATCAAAGCAGCGGCAACAGAAACAATAGCAATACCAAGTTTAAGAGCTTTATTACCGGTTTCCGAAAGATCTAATTTACTAATAAATTTCAATAAGAACACAATAGCAAGCACACAAGTTCCAAGAATTGCAGTGCCAATTATCAAATGACCAACATCAATAGTACTAAGTATCTTTAAAGCTGCTGCAAATATAACCAAACTCGCGGCTATTGCTAAAATATACGCAATACCGGTTACTGCTTTGGCAATACCTTTAAATGCAGTTAATACATCTTTAAAACCAGCCGCAACTAAACTCATTGCTTTCGGAAGTTCTGCAAATTTATCTAAAATGATCAAGAAGCCCTGAATAGTCTTTTTTGCACTATGCAGAGTTGACATGTAACTAATAGACACACCTAAAAGAATCAAAGAAACAAGTACTTTTTTTACAGATTGTGGATCTAGTGTATCTAAATATTTACTAATACCGGTATGGAATTCATTAAACGCATCACTAAATGGCTTGATTGCCGTTTCAAATTTAGATCCGATTTTATCTAAATTATCAATGAACGTTTTATCGAACAGCGTATCTTTTACGTTTTTTAATTTATCACCGGTATCTTTATTAAACAAAATTCCGACAGCAGCTACGATTTTTTCGAATCCATTCTTGATCATCTGCCCTGCCTTATCGACCAATTCACCGGTCGTCTCTATTCCAGCAAATGATTTCACAAAATCAACAATACTTTGACCAAGCGGTTCGAACATACGCTTTATTGGTTGACCAAGCTTATAAACAAAATCAACAATCTTGAAGTTCTTTCTAAGCCACGGCATAACATAGCCGGCTTCACTAAGACTATTTAGGAAATCCGCGATCGATTTACCAATAGTTCCAAGCCAAGTCTTAATCTTACTCGCAGGACTAGCCGTAAAATTACCAATTTTTTCCTGAAGATTTTCCAGTGAAGTTGTTAATGTATCAACATCAGTATGAAGCCCTACAAAATCCGAGAACTTACTAATTGCGTCCTTGACTTTATCTATTATAGTCCCCCAAATATCATGAGAATCTAAGAATTCTTTTATAGGTTCCCAAAAATCATGGAGCCCCTGTTTTAATTCATCTAAATGAAGCGCAACATCAAAGAAATCTTTAACCGCAGTTGTGATACGTTCAACTTTTTCCGTTGTCTCATCGAGATTGAGATCCCTGGAAAAAGCTTCAAGTTTTTTCGACCATGCAACAATTTTATTACCTGCATTCGCAAAGAAATCAACTATACCAGTGGTAAACTTTCTAAAGCCATTCTGTATTGAATCGACTACTTTATTGAGTTTAAATACATCAGCAATAACGGTTAAAATAGTCGCCCCGAAATTTATAAAATTAGATATTGCAGCTCCAATATGACCAGCAGCATAACCGAGATCGATAATGAATATATTAAAACGATCTATAATTTTTAATAGATTATCTAAAACCGGTTTAAAAACCGGCGATAATGCTGATAAAACCCTGCTAAGTAATTTAACTACTCCTATTGAAGCTTTTATTAATATATTAATCGGAGTAAATGCTGCTTGGGCCGCATTACGAATTTTCCAAAACATCCGTTCTGATGGAATCAACGATTTTGTAAAATTCTTTATATGTTTTGATAGAGAGACAATTTGGTCAAAAGTTACTTTAGGGAGCGCTTTTTTTGCTCCTTTGCCAATAGCACTTATAGTCTTACCAAGAGCTTTAAAAATGTTAACCATGCCTTTTGTTAAATTTGTTATGGTCTTAAGCATCTTAGGGTTCATCATGGCTTGTTTTTCATCGTAAACTTGTTCGCCGCCCTTTTTAAGTTTTTTATAAAACTCAACAGTTCCCTTACCGAGATCTCTCATTTCAAGACCAAGTTTTTTATAATTGTCTCTAGTAACTCGAACTATTTCATTATTCTTGTCTAATTTGACAAATAATTTTTGAAACGACCAACCAAATTCTTGAACTTTTTTAGAAAGAGAACCGGTAAACGGTTTGACATATTCCGGAACTTTTTTAAATACTTTATCAGTTGACCTAGCAGTATTCCAAAACGGTTTAATTACGGCATTTACGGCATCAACTGCTGGTACTAAAGCATTAAATGCATCTCTTAAGAAATTTAACTTAAGAGTAGCTGGCTCAGCACCAATTCTCGCAAAAGCTGCTTTAAGATCTTCCAAAGCACCGGTATACATCTGAATAGATTTCTGAGCATGTGCACCGTATAGAGCATCCATTGCTGCTGCCATCGATCCATACGAAATCATTCTTTTAGAAGCAGCCTCACGAATTGTACCTTCGGTAAATTCACCATATGCTTCTTTGATTTTCGCCATGTCCTCCAGAGTCTTCTGAGTAGATTGATAGCTACCCTTCTCAACCCCCTTATAGAACTTAGCTAAATCAGCAGCAGCGTTAACGCCATAACCAGAAAGCTGATTAAGCTCTTCTGCCATCATAACACCGTTGCCAGCAATCTTTGTATATATTCGACCTACATCAGAAAGCTCATGTCCAGTCATAGCAGCAAGTCCGGCCATACCACGAATAGCTCTTTTTATTTGTTCCGAACTAGTTTTACCAGAAGCAGTTAATTGTCCGATAACTACCGCGGCTTGGTCAAGAGAATACGGTGTTCCTTGTAATTCCGGAAGAATATCATCATAAATTACTCTATGAACCTTTTTAGCATCTCCAAGAATTCCTTCCATTTGGAATTTAGCTTGCTCAAGATTCATTGCTCTTGACATACCACCTTCGGTAATGCTGCTTATAACTTTACCAATACCATTAGTTACAAAATTTGCTGCTTTAGTAGTTAAAGTATCGAATATCTTTGCACCGATGGTTCCACAAGAAGCAAAATATCTCTCAAGATTAGAAAGGGATGTTCCAACATCATTCAAAGTATACTCATAACCAGCAGTTGCCTGGCCTAATTTATGTATACCCTTGCCAACATCATCGAACTTAAGTTTTTCTTTAAACTTATCAAGTGTAGACATGGTGGTAGCGACTGCAGACTCGAATTGTTCATTATCGAACTTCATTTCGAGAACTCTACTCTCAATATTATTCATTCTAGTCTAATCACCTCCATCCAAATGTCTTTCACTATTTGCTCAAATACCGGCCGCATTGCCGGATTTATGTAATCTATTCCATGAACATACCCACCAGAACCAGTTCCGTGTCCATACTGAAGCGCAACTGCCACATTAAACCAGCCTTCTTTTATGTTCGAGTTTGTCCAAGTTATTGTTGCCGAATCTCCTGTAACTTCGATTTCGTAATCCCATGAATTAGCAGTCAAACCAGTATCAATGGGGGTTGCTTCACTTAAAGCCTGAACCCCCAATTTTGCATACTGATCTAAATGTTTAAAAAATACTTGTTTTGACAATTTACTGAGAAAATTCTCAGTCTTATGCCAATCACCTTTTTGTCTAACTTCTATAGCTGGCATAAAATTACCCCATAGAATT
>Ga0310690_10004116_pt1 | contig 21050 bp, 13 predicted proteins | sample AusTroGonzalo_MG_2_FD_207661 | JGI IMG/M metagenome (GOLD analysis project Ga0310690, IMG submission 207661) | Bovine rumen microbial communities from tropical cattle in Woodstock, Queensland, Australia - Gonzalo_04 (v2) (version 2) | ecosystem: Host-associated > Mammals > Digestive system >... | reverse complement strand
TTGCCCTCAACTTTTCGTAACTTTGTCGTCGAATTTCAGAAAGAATCATGCAATACAATATCATATCGCCAACAAGACTGAACGCTAACATTCAGCTTCCGGCCTCCAAAAGTGTGTCGAATCGTGCCCTGATTATCTATGCCCTCAGCGGTGGCTACAAGCTGCCTCAGAACCTGAGCGACTGTGACGACACGGAAGTGATTATCAATGCCATCAGATATATGCCCGAGGTCATCGACATCAAGGCTGCGGGCACTGCCATGCGCTTTATGACGGCCTACCTCAGCGTGATGCGCGGCACCCATGTGATAACGGGTACCGATCGCATGAAGCACCGCCCCATCAGAGTGCTGGTGGATGCGCTGCGCAAGCTTGGTGCCGACATCAAATATGTGGGCGAAGAGGGCTTTCCGCCACTGCGTATCACGGGTCGCAAGCTGACTGGCGGTTTGCTGGAGATTCCCGGCAACGTGAGTTCGCAGTTCATCTCTGCCCTGCTGATGATCGGCCCCGTGCTGGAGGAGGGTTTGGAGCTGCGATTGACGGGCAACATCATCTCACGTCCCTATATTGACCTGACACTGTGGATGATGCGCGAGTTTGGCGCTGACGCCGACTGGAGTGCAGGCGACACCATCAGCGTGAAGCCGCAGCCCTACAAGAATCGTGACTATGTGATTGAGAACGACTGGAGCGGTGCCAGCTACTGGTATGAGATGGTGGCGCTCTCGTCCGACCGCGATGCCACGGTGCAGCTGTCGGGCTTGATGGACGGCTCGAAGCAGGGCGACTCGGTGGTGAAGTACATCTTCAGCCTGCTGGGCGTGAAGACCAAGTTCGAGACCAGCAAGAAGGAAGGCCTGCAGACGGTGACGCTACAGCGCAGCGGGCGCTGCGTGCCCCGATTGGAATACGACTTCGTGAACTCTCCCGACCTGGCTCAGACGGTGGTCGTAGCCTGCTGTGCGAAGGGTGTGCCCTTCCATTTCCGCGGGCTGTCGACGCTGAAGATCAAGGAGACCGACCGCATTGAGGCGCTGAAGAAGGAGCTGCTGAAGCTGGGCTATGTGCTGAAGGACCTCAACGGCAGCGAGCTGGTGTGGGACGGCACGCGCTGCAACCCTCTGAAGCAGGCCGTCATCGACACCTACGAAGACCACCGCATGGCCCTGTCGTTTGCGCCGCTGAGCCTCCAACAGCCCATTGTCATCAACAATCCCCAGGTGGTGACCAAGTCGTATCCCCGCTTCTGGGACGACCTGAAGTCGGCAGGATTTGAGATTTCAGAAATTAAGAAGTAAAGACTTCCTCTAACCTCTTCTAACTTCCTCTAACTTCCTCTAACCTCCTCTAACTTCCTCTAACTTCCTCCAACTTCCTCTAACTTCCTCCAACTTCCTCTAACTTCCTCTAACCTCCTCTAACTTCCTCCAAAAATGAGCTTGCGAAACTTAAATAAGTTATAATAAATCATGAATTTTGCCGTTGTATGTATAGTAGCCCTTGTCGTGTTGGGCATAGTGGCTGCTGTGGCTTCCCACTTCCAGGGTGGCAGCGACGAGGTGACCGTAGGTCACGACTGCTCGACGTGTACTGCCGCCGACGAGGGTTCGTGCAAGCTGCACTGCCTGCTGGAAGAAAAGGCGAAAAAGGAGAAGGAACAGAAGTAAATGCTGAGAATCAGGCCATTGCCGTTGCTGGCCATGCTGCTGTTGCTGCTGGCTGGTTGCTCTACGAAGAAGAATACTTCGCAGACCCGCTTCTGGCATTCGTTCACCGCACGCTACAATACCTATTATAATGGTTCGCAGGCATTCCTCGACGGTTCGTACGACAAGGAAAAGAGCAACAAGGACAACTACACGGAGCTGTTGCCCCTGTATACCGTGAGCAACAAGAACAGCCGCACCATAGGCAACTCCCACTTCGACACCGCCATCGAGAAGATGGAGAAAGCCATCAAGCAGCACAGCATCAAGGCCCGCCCCGAGTGGAAGAAATCGGGCCGCAAGACAGAGCGCGACCGCGAATGGTTAGGTCGCAAGGAGTATAACCCGTTTCTGTGGAAGGCATGGCTGCTGATGGGTAAGGCCCAATTCCAGAAAGGCGAATTCGACGAGGCCGCCGCCACCTTCAGCTACATGGGCAAGCTCTACCAGACGCAACCCATGCAGAACGCCATCGCCCGCGCCTGGTTGGCGAAGTGCTACACGGAGCTGGGCTGGCTCTACGATGCCGAGGACGTGATCCGCAACATGAGCCGCGACTCCATGCACCGCCGCTCGGTACGCGACTGGGACTACACCTACGCCAATTACTACATCAAGAACGGCGAACTGGAGCGTGCCCTACCCTACCTGAGGAAAGTCATCAAGCATGAGAAACGGAAGGCCCAGAAAGCCCGTGAATGGTTCCTGATGGGACAGATACAGGCCACGCTGGGCCACCCGGAGGAGGCCTTCGATGCCTACAAGCACGTGATACGCCAGAACCCGCCCTACGAGCTGGAGTTCAATGCCCGCATTGCCCAGACCGAGGTGATGGCCGCCAGCAACAGCCGCGGCATGATAAGCCGCCTGAAGCGCATGGCACGCAACGACAACAACAAGGACTACCTGGACCAGGTGTATTACGCCATGGGCAACATCTACCTGCTGCAGAAGGACACCATGCAGGCCATCGGCGCCTATGAGAAGGGCAACGAGAAGGCCACCCGCAACGGCGTGGAACGCGGCGTGCTGCTGCTGAAGCTCGGCGGACTGTACTGGGACATGGAGCGCTATGCCGATGCCCAGCGGTGCTACGGCTCTGCCATCGGCATGCTTGACAAGGAACGTCCCGACTACGAGGAACTGTCGTACCGCTCGAAGGTGCTCGACGAGCTGGTGCCCTATACGGAAGCCATCCACCTGCAGGACTCGCTGCAGGAGCTGGCCAAGATGCCCGAGAAGGAACGCTTGGAGGCCATCGACCGCGTGATTGAGGCCCTGAAGAAGAAGGAGAAGGAAGAGCGCGACAAAGCCCTGGAGGAGGAAGTGGAAAAGACCCTGCAGAAGCGCAATGCCACGGGTGCCAACCGCAACACGCCCCGCCAGACTGCCACCGCCAACACGCCGCAGCAGGGCAACGGGCAGTGGTACTTCTATAACCCCACGGCAGTGAACCAGGGTAAGCAGACCTTCGAACGCCTGTGGGGACGCCGCGAGAACGTGGACAACTGGCGACGACTGAACCAGACGGTGGTGAGCCTGGCCTCCGACACGGAGGGCGAGGAAGGTCTCGACAGCCTGACCAGCCTGGCCACCGACAGCCTTGGCACTGACAGCATTCCAACGAAGGACGCTGCTGCCGACACGCTGGCCAACGACCCCCATAACCGGGAGTACTACCTGGCGCAGATACCATTTACGGAAGACCAGGTGGCCGCCTCGAACGACATCATCAAGGACGGACTCTTCCATGCCGGCGTCATCTTCAAGGACAAGCTCTCGAACCTGAAACACAGTGAGCGCCACCTGCTGCGCCTGACAAACAACTATCCGGACTTTGCACAGATGGACGAAGCCTGGTACCACCTGTTCCTGCTCTATTCACTACAGGGACGCCACCAGACAGCCGCCAACTGCCTGAGCCACCTGAAGGCCGACTTCCCGGAGAGCCAGTGGACAATATTGCTGTCAGACCCCCACTTCGTGGAGAACTCCCGCTTTGGCGTACACATAGAAGACTCGCTCTATGCCGCTACCTACGACGCCTTCAAGGCCGACCGCTATCAGGAGGCACGTGCCAACGCGCTGCTTGCCACAGAGCGGTTCCCATTGGGACTGAACCAGCCCAAGTTCCTGTTTATCAGCGGACTGAGCAAGCTCAACGAAGGCGACGCAACAGGCTGCGTGGAGCTGCTGAAAGAGGTGGTGGAGAAGCACCCGAAGAGCGAAGTGAGCGAGATGGCAGGCATGATTGTGAAGGGCGTACAGGAAGGACGTCAGCTCTACGGAGGAAAGTTCGACCTGGGCGACGTCTGGTCTCGCCGCGACATTGTGCTGGCATCGACCGACTCGACGGCTACCGACACGCTGTCGGCCGAGCGCAACACGCCGTTCCTCTTCATCCTGGCCTACGATCCCGACTCACTCAGCCAGAATCCAGGCACAGGCCCCAACATAACGGCAGAGAACCAACTGCTGTTCGAGGTGGCCCGCTACAACTTCACCAACTTCATGGTGCGCAACTTCGACCTGCAGATAGAGCGCGACAACCGCATGCACAGAATGCTCATCAGCGGCTTCCTCAGCTACGACGAGGCCCTGCAGTATGCCCGCAAGCTGCACAATTCGCCAGATCTGGCAGCCCTGCTGCACCACTGCCGCACACTCATCATCAGCCAGCAGAACCTGGCACTCGTTGGTACCCGTTTCAGCTACGACGACTACGACCAGTTCTATCAGGAGACCTTCCAGCCGATGGAAATCAGCAACGAACAGCTACTCACGCTGCCTGAGACGCCGCCAACGCCCATCGACCCCGAGGATGAGCCGGAGGAAGAAGAGTATGAAGACGAAGAAGAGGCCGCCCCTAACGACGACCTCGACTTCGGAGAAGATTTCTTCTGATGGTTTTCCTATAATCAGTTATTACATTCCTCAGCGTTTCTTTCCCGTCAGCGTTGCTATGGGAATCATCATTTCCTCCAACGAAATGCCGCCATGCTGGAAAGTGTCGCGGTAGTAGGAAACGTAATAGTTATAGTTGTTGGGATAGGCAAAGAATGAGTCGCCCGTGGCAAAGACATAGCTCGTAGACAGATTGGGCGAAGGGAGCTGCGCTTTATGAGGCTCCTTGATGACAAACAGGTCCTTGTCGTTATAGCTCAGGTTCTTGCCCAGCTTATAGCGCAGGTTGGTGTTCGTGTTCCTGTCGCCCACAATCTTTATTGGCCGTGTACAGCGTATGGAACCATGATCAGTGGTGACAATGACCTTATAGTCTGACTGTGCCAGATAGCGGAAGAAGTCGGCTATCACTGAATGGCGGAACCACGACAGCGTGATGCTGCGGTAAGCCGACTCGTTGTTGGCCAGCTCGCGTACCATGCGGCTCTCTGTCCGCGCATGGCTCAGCATATCGATGAAGTTAAACACCACGACGTTCAGATCGTACTTTTGCAGGCTGTTCAGCTGCTGCATCAGTCGTTCTGCCTCCTGCGACGTGTTCAGCTTGTTGTATGAGAAACTGTTGCGACGACGATAGCGGTCCAGCTGTGTCTGAATCAGCGGCGCCTCGTTCAGGTTCTTGCCCTCTTCCTCGTCCTCGTCGACCCACAGGTCAGGAAACATCTTGGCAATCTGGTCGGGCATCAGACCGCTGAAAATGGCATTCCTCGCATACTGGGTAGCCGTTGGCAGAATACTGCAATAGAGCTCTTCCTCAATGTCGTACTGCTCTCCCAGCTGCTGCGCCAGCATTCGCCATTGGTCGTAGCGGAAGTTATCCATCACCACCAGCATCACTTTCTGGCCTTCTGCCAGCAGAGGAAACACTTTCTCCTTGAAGACACGGTGCGACATCAGAGGCGCTTCACCTCCTTGCGGCGTGCTACTGATCCAGTCCAGGTAGTTCTTCTTGATGAACTTGACAAACCCCAGGTTGGCCTCCTCCTTCTGCATCTGCAGCATTTCCGTCATCTGCGAGTCAGTGGAGCTGAGCTGCAGTTCCCAGTGCACCAGCCGCTTGTACACGTCCGTCCAGTCCTGCCAGGTCTTGCTGTCCAGAATCTGCATCGCTATCTGCTGGAAATTCTGCTGATACTGGTTCTGTGTCACCTCCGTCTCAATCTCCCGGCGGTGTATGTTCTTCTTCAGCGTCAGCAGTATCTGGTTGGGGTTGACGGGCTTGATGAGGTAGTCGGCTATCTTCTGACCAATGGCCTGTTCCATGATGTTCTCCTCCTCGCTCTTCGTCACCATCACCACAGGCAGTGCCGGCTGTATCTCCTTGATGCGCTGCAGTGTTTCCAGCCCGCTGAGGCCAGGCATCTGCTCGTCGAGCAGCACCAGGTCGAACGACCGCGAGGCACACTCCTCAATGGCATCCGTGCCATTCGACACTGTCACCACCTCATAACCCTTTTTCTCCAAGAACAGCAAGTGAGCCCTCAACTGCTCAATCTCGTCGTCCACCCAAAGCAATACTCCGTTTGTCATGTTAATCTGTTTTTTTCAACTTCTATGCCGCAAATTTACGAAATAATGTTGACGTAGCAAAGCGAAAAGGACTGATGCACAGAAAAGTTTGGCTTTTTTTTGTATTATTAGTCATTCATTCGTTTTTTTTTGATTATCTTTGCAGCAGAATTATAGATGATGGCTGGTTTTAAGAAGCAATTGCTATGGCTCAACATATCATGAAACGCTTCAAACTTATATACTACTATGCAATAAGTACAGATACTGTTCACGTAGCGGACATCTGGGATACAAAACGTGAGCCATCAAAATTGGCCGACAGAATCAAATAATTAAAAAAATTCCAGTGCGTTGTTTGGGCACTGGAATCTTTTTTTCTGGTAGGAGACGCTACTTCAGCTCAAACACACGGGAGGCGTAGTCTTCGCGGAGGGGCACTTCGATGCCGACGTCCATGAGGAAACGTCCTGTGAAACGCTTGCCGTTCAGTGAACAAGGACGCTGGTTGACGCGGATGTTCTTCTCTGTGAAGGTGTAGGTCTTCGCAGGATTGAGGCCAGCCAGACGGAGACGTGGCAGCGACTGGTCAATGTAGGTTTCAAGCTTGTAGACAAAGAGCACAGCCTGGGCAGCATCAGGACTGGTGTACATCAGCGACGACATGCCCAGATGCTCATAAGGACTGATCAGGCGATAGAGGTCGCCAGTCTGGATGATGGGCCTCAGCTGCTTGTAGTCGGCAAAACAGGTGGTACACTGCTGCTTCTCCTCGTCGTTCATATCCTTGGGCTGCAGTTCGATGCCAAGGCGTCCGCTCATGGCCACGTCGCAACGGAACTTCACGGGAATGATACGTCCACCCGTGTTCCAATAAGGAACGTGGTTGATGTGGCAAGCCATGGCGTTGGCAGGGAAGAAGAGCGACGTGCCATACTGGATGTAGACGCGCTGCAGGGCATCAGTATTGTCGCTCACCCAGAACTCGTCGAAGTAGGGAAGCAGTCCGTAGTTGGCTCGTCCACCACCGCTGGCGCAGTCCTGAATGACGAGGTCAGGATATTTCGCACGAATGCGTTTCAGCGTCTTGATGAGTCCCAGATGGTAGTCGATATAGATGTTGCTCTGCTTCGACTTGGGCAGATAGGCAGAGCCGTAGTTCTGGATGGGCGCATTGGCATCCCACTTGATATAGCTGATTTCAGGGTACTGCGTCATCAGGTTGTCGACGACGCTGAACACGAAGTCCTGCACCTTGGGGTTGGTCATGTCGAGCACCACCTGAGTGCCGCCACGACCCTTACGCAGATCGCGACCCGGACGCTGCAACACCCAGTCGGGATGCTGGTCGAAGAGCTCACTCACCGTGTTGGTCATCTCTGGCTCAATCCAGATGCCGAACTTGATTTTGCGCTGCTTGGCAGCCTCAGTAAGGGCCTTGATGCCATTGGGCAGCTTCTGCTTGTCAACCACCCAGTCGCCCAACGAAGAGTCGTCGCGCTTGCGGGGATACTTGTCACCAAACCATCCGTCGTCCATCACAAAGAGCTCGCCGCCAAAGGCAGCAATGTCGTCCATCATCTTGATGATCTTGTCCTCAGTGATGTCGAGGTAGATGCCTTCCCACGAGTTCAGCAGGATGTCGCCAGCCTGCGTGCCACGATGGAACATGCCCTCCTTGCGGGCCCAGTTGTGGAACACCCGGCTCACGCCACTCATACCCTCAGCCGAGTAGGCCATGGCCAGATGGGGCGTCTCGAAAGTCTCCTTAGGCTCCAGGATATACTCGCTGGCAATGGGGTCGATGCCTGCATAGATGTGATGTTCGCGATGCGAAACGGTATTCATGCGCAGTTCGAAATTGCCGCTCCAGCAGAGCGCCAGTCCCAAGGTGCGCCCTGTCAGCTCCTGCGGCTTTCCGTCGAGCGAGAGAATCAGCTCAGGGGCATCGAGATGGGAGTTGCGTGCGCCGTCGCTGTTGCGGATGGTCTTCAGTCCCATGGTAAGCGGCTCTGTGGTAGGCTCTGCCTCTGCCCCCCAGTTGCCATGCAGATGGGTGATCCACACATTGCCCTGGCGCAGCGTCAGGTGTCCGCTGTCGAAGCGTTTCAATGTGACGGCTTTCTTCTCCTGATGCGAGATTTGCGTCCATGCCTCGATGACGTCGACCTGCTTGTAGGCTTTGTAGAACAGCTTCACTGTGACAGGCAGCAGCTTGTCCTTCATGGTGAACACGTGGACGATGGCTCTTCCATCGTCGCTATGGCTATAGTCAGTGACTTGCAGCTCCAGGTTCTGGTCGCCGTCCATGTGCTGCACATGCAGGGCAGGCAGATGCACTGGGTCGACAGAGCCAAAGACAGGCATCGCCTCGAAATTGCTGGCTGCCCCGGCATCGCGAAGCTGCTGGATGGTGGCACTCTTGTCGCCATAGTATAACTGCCGCAGGTCGCTGCCTTCCTGTGCGGTGAGTAGCAGCTGCGAGTTGGGGGTCTCAATAGTGACTTCACCCTGCCAGGCTTTCATGCTGACAGCGCCGAAGAGCAGGAGTGCTCCAGTCAGGATAGTCGATTTCTTAATCATATCAATAAGGTATTTAGTTATTGGTTTATTTGAAACGTTCTATGATTTCCAGACACATGCGGCTGTTGTGGTAGGGACACTTCCAAAAGCCTGCATGGTCGTCAGTGAGGTTCAGCGTGCCATCGGCATGGCGGCTCCAGTACCATTCGCCGTGTTCCCAGTCGATGAGGTTCTGCTTGATATACTGCCAGCCGCGGAGGGCTTTTTGCAGGGCATCCTCATCGTCGAAATGCTGATAGAGGTTGAGCCAGCCCACGACGTTCTCTGCCTGTACCCACCAGTGGAGGTCATCGTCCACGTGACCCGTGTCGAGGTTGGCCTCGTGAATCATCGAACCATCAGGACGCAGTCCCTTCTCGCTGGCACGAGCCACCATCCTGACGACAGGCTCCACCTTGGCCAGTACTTCGGCATCGCCCAGTACCAGCGCCGCCTCATGAAGGAGCCACGAGCACTCGATGTCGTGACTATCAGCGTTGCTCATTTCTTGATGGGATATTTAATGATGAGCAGGATCATCAGGATAGCGATGGCAGCTGGGAACAGCGAGAAGAGGCTCCACACCATCGACAGCACCGAGTCGGTAATCGAGGCAGGGTCTACACTGGTATTTCCCATGTCATCAGTAATCATGCTGGCACCAGCCAAGCCCAGGAACAGGGCTACCAGTGAGCCACTGATAGCAGTACCGAACTTCTGGGCCATCGTTCCGCTGGAGAAGATCAGACCTGTCGACGACGTACCGTTCTTCTCAGTAGCATAGTCGGCCACGTCGGCATACATCGACCACAGCAGCGGCGAGTAGAGGCCTATGCCGATAGAGGTCAGTATCACCAGTGCCACCATGACCCAAATATAGGACGAGTCCATGGGAATGAAATAGAAGCCAATGGAGAAAACGGCGCAGATGACGGCTGCAGCAATGAATGCATTGCGCTTGGAGCCGATTTTCTTGGTGAACCAGGGCGATACGCCACCAAACACCATGCAGGTCAGCTCGCCAAAGGTCATGAATACCGTATAGTTGATGATGAGACCACTCACAGTCACATTTCCATGCAGGCAGTATTCGAACATATAGCCAGCAACAGCATAGCGGAATCCGTTGAAGAAGTTGGTGCAGATACCAATAAGCGTGAGGTATATCCAAGGACGGTTGCGGAACAAGTCGCCAAACTGCTTGAACGAGAACTTCTCAGCACGTACGGGCTTCAGGCGTTCCTTGGTCAGCAGGCCGCAAGCCAGGGTACCAATAGCAGCAATCAGTCCGAAGACTGCGCCAAGAACGGCATACTGATGCTGCTCAGTGCCGCCCACAAGCTGTTGCAGATAGGGGAATGACAGCAGCGTGATAAAGCCCATGGCGTAGGCACCTACCATGCGGAAGCTCGAGAACTGGTTCTTCTCGTTGTCGTCGTCAGTCATCACGCCTAACAATGAGCCGTAGGGCACGTTGACAGCCGTATAGGTAGCCATCATCAGCAGATAGAGCGAATAGGCCCATACACGCTTGCCTATTGGGCCGAAGTCGGGTGTGTAAAGCAGCAGAGCGAAAATCAGTCCAAAGGGTATGGCACCATAGATGAGCCAGGGGCGGTAGGTTCCCCATCGCGACTGCGTGCGGTCGGCCAGAGAACCCATCAGCGGGTCAGTCACTACGTCGAACATACGGGCAATGAGCATCAGCGTTGCCGCATCGGCAAATGTCAGTCCGAATACATTGGTAAAAAACAAAGGAAAGGCAATCGACATGATTTTCCATGTGATACCTCCTGCAGCGGCATCGCCCAAGGCGTAGCCGATTTTTTCTTTTAGATTAGCCATTGTTCTTGTTTTTATTGATAAGTTTCTTGATGTTTTCCACTGAGGCACTGGTGCACAGTCCGTCCTCGGGCGTGTTCATGCAGTAATCGATGAGACGATCAATGCTTGACACTGCCACATGCATGCGGGTGTCGGCAGTGGCGTAGTAGATAAGCACCCTGCCGTCGTCATCCTTGATCCAGCCATTGGCAAAGGCCACGTTCATCACGTCGCCAACATACTCGTCGCCCTCAGGGGCCAGGAAATAGCCTCCAGGGCGGGCTATGACGCGAGTGGGGTCGTCCAATGCCATCATATACATATATAATACGTAGCGCAGTCCGTCGGCAGTCCCACGTACACCATGGGCCAGATGCAGCCATCCCTTCTCCGTCTTCAGCGGGTGTGGCCCTTCACCGTTCTTCACCTCTGTGATGGTGTGATACTGACGTGCGTTGATAATCTGTTCCTCTTTTATCTCGGCATGGGTGATGTCGTCAACCAATGCCCAGCCAATGCCACCGCCCGACCCGGTACTGATAAAACCATCCTGCGGACGGGTGTAGAAAGCGTATTTGCCATTGACGAATTCAGGGTGAAGCACCACGTTGCGCTGCTGGCTCCTGGAGAGCAAGTCTGGCAGCCGTTCCCAGCTGACAAGGTCCTTGGTGCGGGCAATGCCGGCAGTGGCAGTAGCGGCACTCAAGTCTTCAGGATGTGCGTCGTCGTGCCGTTCAGCGCAGAATACGCCATAGATCCACCCGTCCTCATGACGAGTGAGTCGCAGGTCGTAGACGTTGGTGGTAGGATTGGGCGTATCAGGCATCGTAATGGGTTCTGGCCAGAACCTGAAATGGTCGATGCCGTTGGGCGATTCTGCCACAGCAAAGAACGACTTGCGGTCGGCTCCTTCCACGCGGCATACCACGAGGTAGCGGCCATCCATCTTGATAGCACCAGCGTTCAGCACGGTGTTGATCATGATGCGCTGCATCAGGTAGGGATTGTCCTGCTCTGAAAAATCATACTTCCACTCCAACGGCGTGTGTGCGGCCGTCAGAATGGGATATCGGTATTTCTCGTAGATGCCGCAGCCCCAGGGCAGGGGTTCGTTCTCGCGATTCAGCAACTCCTCATGGTGCTGGCGCAGAGCGGCAACTCGTTGTTCAAATGTTGACATGTATAGTTGTTAATTGTTGATGTCCTTTAGCATAAGCACATTCTTGCTGCGTACCATTTCGAGGAACGATTCTGCATTCTTCTCGCCAGGAGCAGGGCCAAAATATTCCTTGGGGTAGTTACGCCAGAAGAGGAAATATGACAGCGGATACTTGTCTAACTGGGGTTTAAGCACACGCGACCACCACGTGGGGTCCGTCACGTTCTTCAGCCCGCACTCAGTCATCGCCAACAGCTTTCCTTTCTTTTGCGTATAGGCAGTGAGCATCCGCAGGTCGTTGTTCACCTGACGCACGAAGTCCTGTTCCGTACCCCATTGGTAGGCATCCAGCCCAATCAGGTCGACGCGGTCGTCGCCTGGATAGCGCTCTAAGAACTGCTCTTCAGAACAGTTGCCGTCCAAGTTGGGCGAATAGCTCCACACCAGATTGTCGAAACCCTCAAACAGCAGATAGTCCTGCAACATGCACCACAGGGCACGGAACTCCTTGGGCGTCGACTGCTTGGCACCCCACCAGAACCAGCCCCCGTTGTTCTCATGCCAAGGGCGGAAGATGATGGGAACAGGACGGTTGTCCTTGGTACGCAGCGTTTTCAGGAAATCGCGCACGCTTCGCATCCATCCCAAGAACTTCAGATGCTTCGAGCCGCCAGGCAGTATGCTGGCTATGACAGTACTGTCCTTATTGTCCCAAGCGGTGCCACCCGTCAGCGGATTGCGCGGATGCCACGAAATGGTGACAATGCCGCCACGTGCCACATGGGCCAACAGCTCCTCACGAATGCGGGAGAAAGGAACAGAGTCGAGATTCTTTTCATCACCCATCTCTATGCCACCCAGGTCGAAACCCATCACGGCAGGATAGTCGCCAGCCACCTCCTTCACGTCGCTGCGTCCCAGTTCAGGTTTCTGGGGGTCGGCAATGCCCGACCACTTGAGGCCATAGAACGGATCATCCTGATGCCCCACCATATAACCTTTCTCCTGAAGATGTGCCAATCGGTTCAGCAGATCCTGCCGCGTCTGGGCACAAAGAGGCTGCACAAACAGGGCAGCGTAGAGTAGTAATGCGATTGTTTTCATTCAAGTAAGTAATAATTCGCTGCAAATTTAGGCATTTTTCTTGAATTACTTCTACCTTTTCCCCTTTTTTTTGTACCTTTGCGCCCAAATCACAGCACGAGTATGGAAATAAGGATTAACAGCATGGCAGATATTGCCGAAGCCGCACAACAGTTTGCAGACCGTATCGGCAATCACCGCGTCTTTGCCTTCTACGGAAGCATGGGTGCCGGAAAGACCACGTTTATCAAGGCCGTTTGCGAGGTCTTAGGCGTTGAGGATGTCATCACATCGCCCACCTTTGCCATTGTCAATGAGTATGAAAGTCCCTCGTACGCCTCTATCTACCATTTCGATTTCTATCGAATCCATAAGTTGGTGGAGGTTTACGACATGGGCTACGAAGACTATTTCTATAGCGGCAACCTCTGTTTCATAGAATGGCCCGAACTCATAGAGGAACTGCTCCCGGAAGATGCCGTCCGCGTTTCCATCACAGAACAGCCCGATGGTTCACGCTTAGTAACGACTGACGACATGTAACAGTAATACAAAAACTAAAGCAGGGGTTCCGAGTTGGAATCCCTGCTTTGCTTTTGATTGTCCATTGCGGTATTAATATCCAGGATTCTGCCAGAAGCCCTCAGCAGTCGAGGCGTACTGGAGCACGCCGTTGGCATCCTGCTGCACGGAAGTACTCGTCTCGTTCGTCACGGCAATCATCTGAGCCTCGGGGATGGGACGATAGTAGTGCTGTATGCCAATGTTGGCAGCACCCTGTCCGTTGTACTTCTTCACACGGTCCACAAGGGTGTGAGTGCGCTTCAGGTCAAACCAGCGCTGCTGCTCGCCACAGAGTTCGAGGGCACGCTCATCAAGGATGGTGTTGATGTCAGCCGAACCCTTGAGGGAGTTGTCCTGTCCATTGATGGCACGTGCCTGACGCAGCTGGTTAATCGTAGCAAGGGCATCGCCACCGTTCTGGAGCTGGCACTCAGCCTTGATGAGATACATCTCAGCCAGACGGAATACAATGGCGTCGCGGCCTGAGATATCGTGCGTAGGATAGGTGGGATTGTACTGGTCGTCGAGGAACTTCTTCAGTCCGGGATATGACTTCCAGCCACCAATGTTGACGTTGTTGTAGCGATTGTCGCCATACACATCGGAAGTAGCCTTGGCTGTCTGTGTAGGCACAGCAGTCATGCTGCCTGAGTTGTAGACGGGGATGTCACCACCAAAGGCAAACTGAATGCGATAGCGATCCTTAGCCCACTCCTGCTTGGCCTTGCCCTCAGGAGAGTCACCATCCATGTAGCAATAGTAGATGGCTGTGTCGCCCTGGTTGAAGTAGTTGCCGTCGGCAGCATAGGCCACCTCTGGGTCGGTCATGAACTGACCCATCTTGGGATAGTGGTTAGGACGGTTGCCCTGCAGTCCGTTAGGAATGTTGTAGTGGGTCAGCATGGTAGCATCGCAGCGCTGGTCGGTAGCACGCACCTCCTCGAAGCTCTTCCAGAGCCACGGCGTAGTGGTATAACGTGTAAAACCACGTCCGTAGGGTGAGTAGTACTTGTCGACTACGACATCCTGACCAGTAAGCTTACTCTTGATGCTGGCGGTGCTGGTACCCAGCACGCGGACAAAGAGACGGTCGTCGCCAGTGCCATTAGAACCCACGTCGCCTCCGTTACCGTTGTTCCACATAGGAACGAACATGAGCAGCATGGCAGAGCCGCCACGGCTGTAGCCAGTACGGGTGATGAGTGAGTTGAACTGCATGTGGTTACCGTTGGCATCAGTCTTGTAGCGGTAGGGGATACAGTTCTCAGTGGTCAACGTGTTGTTGTAGGCAACACCCCAGATAGCCTCCTTGTTGACACTCACAGCCTCGTTGTTGTAGTTCCAGGTGTCGCTGTAGCGGCTGTAGAACGAAGCGCCGCTGTTGGCGATGACATCCTCGGCAGCAGCCTGAGCAATCTGGTAGAGGTTGGAGTAACCCTCGACGGCATTGTTGCCCAGCCAAGAAGCGGCATAGAGGGCAGCGCGGGCCTTAAGAGCCTCAGCTGCATAATAGGTGGCACGTCCCTGCTCACCACCGTTCTTCGCCTTGTCAGTAAAGTTGGCAGCCTTGAAATGAGCCATCGACTCGTCGATGTCCTTCAGGATGTTCTTATAGACCTCAGCCTCTGGCACACGGACAGGCGTGGTGGTCTGGGCCGTTACTGGCTCAGTGTTGTAGGGAATAGGTCCCCATGTAGCCACCATCTGCAGATAGTAGAGAGCACGGAGGAACTTTACCTCACCATAATACTGTTCCTTCTTGGTGTCAGTAATATTGGTGTTCAGGGGGATGTACTTCAGGGCATTGTTGCAGACGTCGATGGCGTCGTAGAACATTTCCCAATAGTGGTCGAGCACGGCGTCGTCGGCAGTGTTGCCGTCGAGTGAGCGTGCCGTCAGGTTATAGGATGTGAGCGACTTCTGCTTATTGTCGAATCCAGCAAGGAAGAGGTCGCTGCCACACTCGGTGAGTCCCAGTCCAGCCTCCTTGCCCCACCATCCACGGGTGTAGGCGTAGCACGATTTCACCAAGCCCTCGATGCCGCTGACGGTACTATAGGTCAGGTCGGCTGTCATACCAGTCTTATTGTCCTCGTCCAGGAAGTCGGAGCACGACGTGAATCCTGTGGTGAGACTGGCGGCAGCTATGATAAATGCAAATATCTTTTTCATAATTTTCGCTTTACAATTTTCGGTTTTCATTTATACTATACTTAGAACGACAGGTTGATACCGACGACGACTTGCTTAGCCAACGGCCAGCTGATGCTGCCGCCACGCTCCGGGTCATAATCGTCAACACTTGCGAAGGTGAAGTAGTTCTTCATTGAGCAGTAGATCTTGGCACTCTCCATGTAGATGGGCTTGAGCCACTTCTTGTCGATATTGTAGCTCAGGGTGATGTCCTTGATCTTGAAGAAGTCGTTCTTCTCATAGAGCAGCGAGGTCATATACGTCGTATAGAGGTTGGAGTAACCCGTGCCGTTGGTACCTGGTGAGGGGAACTTGGCACCAGTGTTGGTAGGTGTCCAGTAGTCGACTTCAGCCCAGTTGGCATCGCCGTCGTTCAAGCCGAGGGCGTTGTTCTTTTCGAAGGCAAAGTAGCCGCCCAGACGAGCCATGCACTGTACGGAGAGGGCAAATCCCTTATAACTGAAGGTATTGGTGAAACCAATAATATGGTTGGGCGTACGCTGGTAGACAATCTTATCGTCCTCGTTGATCACGCCGTCACCATTCTGGTCTACAATCTTCATCGTACCTGGCGTACCATAGTTGTTCAGAGGAGCGGTAAACTCGATGCCATTGGCTTTATAGCCAGCCACATACTGCTCATATTCGCCTACGTTCCAGCAGCCGTTGGTCTCGTAGTCGTAGTAGGCCGAGAGGGCTTCTCCCACGATAAGGCCCTTGGTACCGTCGATATTACGTTCGAGGTTATCAGCCAGCTTCTCAATCTCGTCGTGCTGATAAGTATAGCTGGCGTTGATGTCCCAGCTGAAGTCCTTGGTCTTCACAGCCAGGGCGTTCAATCCGATTTCCAGGCCATGACCCTTCGACTCGCCAATGTTTGACAGTACGCTGGTGAATACCGACGAAGCGGGAGCACTCTTATAGTAGAGCAAATCCTTGGTCTTAGTATTGTAGTAGTCAATGGTACCGTTGATACGACCTCCGATGATGCCGAAGTCCAAACCGATGTTGATGCTCGAAGTGGTTTCCCACGACAGGTCGGCATTATTCATCGACATGGGGATGAACGAGTCGCTGGAGCCAGGAGTGGCAGCACTAACGGTAGCCAGTGTCTGGTAGGGGTTGACAGCAGCATTACCAGAAATACCCCAGGCTACGCGCAGCTTCAGATTGTCGAGCCACGACTTGGTGCCTGCCATGAAGTTCTCCTCTGAGATACGCCAACCGGCACTCACTGAGGGGAAGTATCCCCACTTCTTGCCTTCAGCCAGCACTGACGAACCGTCAGCACGCAGCGAAGCCGAGAAGAGGTAGCGGTCCATGAATGTATAGTTCACACGGCCAAAGTAGGACAGCATCGACGACTTGGTATAGTTTGACGACGGCGTCTGGTCAGCCGAAATCTTCGTCACGTCGTAGAACTGCTGGTTGTAGTAGTGCTCCTTACCGGCAGTACCGCTGTAGCCCAGTCCCTCGCGTACATCCTGACGCATTTCGTGACCAAGCAGGAAGCCAATATCATGCTTCTCGTTGAGCGTGATGTTATAGTTGATGGTGTTCTGCCAGGTCAGGATTGTAAAGGCATCCCAAGAGTTCGACATATAGGTGGTCGACGGAGCCTGGTAACGGTTGGCCGACTGGTAGTCGTTATACTGGCCTATGCGGCGGTTGCGGCGGTCTACGGCCAGCTGCGACTTCACGGCGAGGCCCTTCATCGGAGTTATCTGCAGATAGGCGCTGCCCATATAGCGGGTACTCTCAATGTGGCTCTTGAAGTTGTCGCCCTCATCCATCAAGGGGTTCACGTGGGCAGGATACCACACGTTGGGTGTCTCGTTGATGCTGCCGTCTTCCTTATAGGCCTGCGTAATGCTGGTCATCTTGCGAGCGGCGTTGAATACTGCGGCGTTACGGGCATCGTGGCTGCGATAGGTAAAAGCCATCGAGCCGCCCACCTTGAAGAACTTGTTAATAATATGATCGAGGTTCAGGCGTCCGTTGTAACGGTCCATCCTATCGTGCTTCAGCAAACCCTTGTCATACATGGCTGCCAACGAGAGGCTGAAGTTGGTCTTGTCGTTGCCACCGCTGACGCTGGCCTCGTAGTTCTGCGACGTAGAGTTCTGCAGGATGGTGTCGTACCAGTCAGTATAGTCACCATTATTAATCAGGTCTACCACCTTGTACTTGTCGTTGCCGGCAACAGTGGTGGAACCAAACACTTGGTCAAGCGGTAAGTTCGACGCGCCCCAGTTGCCCGATTCCAGATCGGCCGCGTAGTCGGCACGGTCCTTCCAGCGCTGCACCTCAGTATCGCCGTACATGCTCTTGACAGCCGACGTGGGCGACTTGAATGCCAGATAGGCAGAGAAGTTGACGCGGGTCTTGCCCGACTGTCCACGCTTGGTGGTGATGATGATGACACCGTTGGCACCCTTCGTACCATAGATGGCAGTCGACGAAGCGTCTTTCAGAATATCCATCGACTCGATGTCGGAGGCAGGGATGTCGAGTGAACCCGAATACTCCACACCGTCGACGATGATGAGTGGCGAGTTGGAAGCTGTGATAGAGCGGTTACCACGGAGAGTAATACTCACTGCCGATCCGGCCTGGCCGTCACCCGACAGCAGGTCCAGTCCCGGCACCTTGGCCTGCATGGCCTGCATGACGTCAGGAGCTGCCACCTGAGCAATATCAGCTGGCTTAATTGAAGCTACAGCACCCGTCAGGTCCTTTTTCTTCATGGTACCATAACCTACGACCACCACTTCATCCAGTCCCAGGGCGTCTTCCTGAAGTTGAATGTTGAGACTGGTCTTGCCGGCTACTGAGACTTTCTGCTCCTTGTAGCCCACGTAGGTCACTTTCAGAACTGCATTGTTGGGAACCTTCTGAATAGTGAAATTACCGTCAAAGTCAGTAACACCGCCAATGCTGGTACCATCGACAATGACACTTACACCAATCATCGGTTCGCCTGTAGCATCCTTCACCGTGCCGGTAACGGTCTTCTGGGCATAGGCCATGAAGCACATTACAGACAAAAGCAAAGCCATAGAGGCTCTCTTGATTTTTTGTTTCATAGATGTTTGTTTTAGTTATAAAATTAGTTATATAGATTAGGATCCAGTTTGATTAAGCTTTCAAGTAGTTAGCTTTGTCGGTGCAAAAATAATAAAAATTTTTGCTTTATCCTTACCTTTTCGTTAAAAAAATGAAGAACAAAGCAAAAATAAGTGTATTTTAACAATTAACTCAGTGTTTGAGTTGCCAAGAACTGCTGATTTCGAACACTCGGTCGAGGGTTATTTGCTGTGCCTCCTTCTTGGTAAGCTGACGGCTCCACCCTACCCTATTGGCCGGATTGGCACCTTCACCCCTGTTGTTATATTCAAAGTAACGGGCCGTCTGCTCACGATGCTGCTCCCAGTGGTGCCAGCCTTCAGGGCAGATGACACTAGGCAGCTCACAGTTCATGAAGAGGGTATAACCATAGTCACGCCAGGGACGTCCCAGGTAGAGACTGGTTACGGAGTCGGCTGCCGTCACCGTGCAGTTCGAGAATATATAGCCATAGGCCACATCCTGCGGCGTAGAGGCAGCTGTGATATAGCTGTTCACCTTGCAGTAAATGGTGCAATGTTCGAACCAGGCAGTGGACGAACCGAAAATAAAGTCGGTAGTGCCCTCGATGTAACAGTCGTGGAACAGCATCCTGGTACGGGGCATACCCGTATAGACTGTGTCCTGATTGCCAAGGAAGCGGCAGTTGACGAACAGCAGCCTGTCGCCCTCGGTATGCAGGGCCACCGCCTGACCTAAGCGTGCGGCATTGTTCTCGATGGTCAGATTCCTAAGCGTAATGTCGTTGGCCTCCACCTTCAGCGTATAGGTACGGAAGGTGGTCATACCCTTCCCCGTTGGAGGATACACCACATTCGCATGATCGTCATAGGTGATTATCGTCGCGTCGCGGTCTTCGCCACAGAGCTCAATATTCTGGAGCCACTGGGGAATGATGACTTTCTCCTTATACGTACCTTTCTTAATATAGATGACCTTATGATAGTCCATGAAGGCACGGCACACCTCCAAGGCCTCGCTCACGGTACGGAACTCACCCGTGCCGTCGCGGGCCACGACAATGGTATCGGGATTGTCATAGCTCTTCGCCACAATATGGCTGAAGAAGAAAGAACAAAGAACTACTAATATGGCACGCATGTTACATGATTTCGCTGATTTCCTTCAAGTCTTCCACCGACTTCAGATTCTCGATAATCAGTCGGATGTCCTCGCGATCGTGGACCCTCAGTTCGAGGGTTCCCTCAAACATACCGTCTTCACAGGTGATGTTCAGGGTGTGGATATTCACACTCATCTGGGCTGAGATAATCTGGGTCACCTCATTGAGCAGACCCACTCGGTCGATACCGCTGATGCGGATCGTGGCAAAGAAGAAGAGCCGCTTGTGCATATCCCACTTGGCATCGAGAATACGGTTGCCAAAGCCCGACTTCAGCTTGGCAGCCACAGGACAGGTGCGCTTGTGGATCTCAATCTGGTTCTTGTTGTCGATATAGCCCAGGGCATCGTCGCCTGGAATAGGATGACAGCAGGAGGGGAACTTATACTGCTTGATGTTTTCCTCAGAAATATAGATGGGCTTCTTGCGGTTGAACTTCTCAGGAACGACAAACAGCTCTGTCTCGGGCTCAGCCTCCTGAGGCTTCGACTTGACAAAGGGCACATAGCGGCGCCATCCGCCAACATTTGCCAGTTTCTTCTTGCCATTCAGCTCATCCAGGTCGCGATCACCCAGCAGAACCGTTTTCTCACCCAGAGCCTGGAAGAAATCGTCGCGTCGACGGTATTCATGGAATTCGGCCAGTTGGTCGGCCACCGCAATGGAGTACTCCTTCTCATGCTTGGTCAACCATTCCGTCAGCGTTTCCTCACCCTTCTTCTGCACCTCACGATTGTCGCGACGCAGGATGGTCAGTATCTTGGCTTTCGCCTTTGCCGTGCTGACAAAGTTGATCCAGGCAGGCTGCACATGCTGCGACTTCGAGGTGAGAATTTCCACCTGGTCGCCGCTCTGCAGCTTATGGCTCAGCGGCACTAACTTATGGTTGACCTTGGCGCCTATGCAATGACTGCCGATGAAGGTATGGATGGAGAAGGCAAAGTCGAGGGCGGTACATCCTGAAGGCATCGTCCTGATTTCGCCCTTGGGGGTAAACACGAATATTTCAGTGGCAAAGAGGTTGAGCTTGATGGCATCGAGGAAGTCCATTGCGTCGGGCTGGGGGTCATCAAGGATTTCCTTGATGGTACGCAGCCACTCGTTGAGTTCGGCCTCATCCTCAGTGTATTCGTCATCATCGTCAAAGGAATCGTCGCCAGGCAGCTTCTCCTTGTATTTCCAGTGGGCAGCCAGTCCCTGTTCTGCAATCTCGTCCATGCGGTCGCTGCGTATC
>Ga0310690_10004115_pt1 | contig 21054 bp, 22 predicted proteins | sample AusTroGonzalo_MG_2_FD_207661 | JGI IMG/M metagenome (GOLD analysis project Ga0310690, IMG submission 207661) | Bovine rumen microbial communities from tropical cattle in Woodstock, Queensland, Australia - Gonzalo_04 (v2) (version 2) | ecosystem: Host-associated > Mammals > Digestive system >... | reverse complement strand
AGAAAATAGATTTCATAGAACGCAAGCTTAACCGCTTCATAAACTACTATAACTATGATAGAATCCATTTAGGAATAGGTTTAAAAACTCCTTATGAAGTGTTGCAAAGGTGCTGAACCTTATACGTTAGATATTGGCTTCGGTACATCGTAAATTCGAGCCCCACCCGGATCACCCGATGGGATATATTAATTACCGATTGCATATACTAGAAAGCATAGGTACCTTGACTTTTTATTGGCGGTTGGATATATTGGAGATAACACGATATTAACTAAAGGAGCAATAAATGTCAAAAAGAACGCCATACGAGACAATAAAATCATTTAGTTGGGTTTATATTATTGTTGCTGCACTCTATGCTGTCGGCACAATTATTTGTTTTGCTATGCCGGAACTTCGCAATGGCCTGGAAGAAAGTCTAGGCGGTAATGAAGGAATGATAAAGTTTGGTATTACGGCTGGAGTTATTATCTTGCTTAACTTGTGGTATTTCTGGCTTGCGAGAAGAGTTGCGGCCAAGAAGAGCAAGGGCACACTTTACGGAGTTTTATTGATTTTAGGTATTGTCGGTGCCATTGCAACTTTCTTTACTACAAAGACAGGCGCTATGGGTCTTTTATCACTTGACTTTATCATTGACGTGATGGGGCTTTATTATCTTGCTCAAGTGAGGAAAAAGAACTAGTTATTAACACTTTGCTCGTATTGCTTTAACAAAGGTTCGATGGCGTCCTTTTGACAGCTCCAGTATATATCCCACGAATCGTCTTCAGAAAGTTCCGAATCAAATTTCCAGCCATCTTTAGTTTTTACTTTAGTCACTGACGAAAAACAAAAACCAGGGAATTTGGTACTTGAAATTTCATCAACTAATTTAATTTTTTCAATATCATTTGAAGCGATAGCTGAAACGACTTTTATTTCACCGTCTTGATGCCATGCTAGGGCATACCCCCAATTAAAGCAAATTGGAATTTCGCCACCATATTTATGTGCGATTTCTGAAAAAACCAATTCGCCATTTGTGTCGTTATATTCACCTTTTCTTTTGGCAACAAATTCCTTGTTGTGATTTTTGGGATCATCTTCTTCGCTGACGCCAACGAGGGTCGTTGTATCGTCACGGGCTAAAATCGGTAAATGAGCATACTGTTTGGCATAGCCTAGCGCTTTTTCGGTCGCGATTTCTTCGGCTGTCAGTTTGGTTTCGGCTGGCTCTTCCAATCTAATTCCAAGGTCAGTAAAAGATAGTGCTTCGTAGCCAAGTTTGTCCAAAATAATCTTTAAAGTTTTAATTTTGGCTGGATTGGTGGTGGCTATTAGAATTTGTTTACTGTGAGATTTTAACATTACTGTGGTTTTCCTAGATTAATTAAGTTTATATTGATTGTATCATTATATTTTTAAATTTGTAGTTTTATATCACCAGACTAGGGTGTTGGTACGACTTTTGAAATCACTTATTATGGGCGCTCAGCTGCTTAAGATTTTGCGTATAGTATATGTAGTTATGAGTACGATGAGGTTTACTATGACGACGGTGGCGCCGGTGGGCGAAGTGATGAGGTAGGAGACCGCTAGGCCGAGCGCGAAGTTGGCCACCGAAATCAAAACCGCGTACATCACTACGCGTCCGAAGGATTTGGAAAATTGCATCGCGATGAGGGTTGGGAAAATAATCAGGCTCGAAATCAGCAGCGCGCCGAGGAGCCGCATGCCGATCACCACCACAAGCGAGCAAATTATTGCAAAAATCACATCGTAAACATTGGTTTTGATGCCGATAGCCTTTGCGAAATCTTCGTCGAAAGTAATCGCAAAAATACGATTGTGCGCAAAAACGTAAAGCAAAACCACGACCGCCGTTAGTCCTAAACTTAGCCAAACGTCGCTCCAGCCGATGGAAAGTACGCTGCCGAAAAGGTAGCTATTTAAATCAATATTGACGCCTTTTGTTAGTGAGATTGCCATTGTGCCGATGGCTAGGCTCGAGGCAGAAAGTAGCGCGATGGCGGCATCGCCGTTGATTTTTTTGTTGCCACTTAATTTTAAAACGAAAAACGATGCAATGATGACGACTGGTATAGCGAACCAAATTGGTGTAAAATTTAATACCGTTGCGATGGCAAAAGCGCCGAACGCCGTGTGCGAAAGACCGTCGCCGATCATGGAATTTTTGCGGAGGACTAGCGACACGCCCGTGAGTGCTGCGCAAATTGAAATGAGAATCCCCGCGATTAGCGCACGTTGCATAAACGAATATGAAAGCATTTCGAAAAGCCAATTCATTTGTACCTCCTGAGATATTCGGTGGTGGTTTCGCAAGCTACTTTGGATTCTTTGATGCTGATGATTTTGTTGCCAATCAAATCCTCGGCGTCTAAATCGTGTGTAATCATAATAATCGTGAGGCCGGATTGATTGAGATTTTTGAGGGCTTTGTAAAATTCTTGGCGAGATTTGTAATCTAAGTTATTAGAAGGTTCGTCGAGGATTAAAATTTTAGAAGTGGCGGCGAGGGCTCGGGCTAGCAACACCTTTTGTTTTTGACCGCCTGAGAGGTTTGAAAAACTGGTGTTTTTTAATTTGGAGATGTTGAGATTTTTGAGGGCTTCTTCGGCTTTGGCTTTGTCTTTTTTGCGATAAAAAGCTTTGATGCCAAGATGGCCTAGTGTGCCAGACAGGACAATTTCAAAAACTGTGGCGGGGAAATTTGAATCTACTTTGGTGTCTTGTGGCAAAAAGCCGATTGAGTTTCGTTTGATGTTGTTTCCGAAAGAGATTTTGCCGGTGCGAGGTTTGAGAAGGCCGAGAATGGCTTTTATAAGGGTGCTTTTGCCAGAGCCGTTGGCGCCAACGACGCAAACAAAATCTTGTTCGTTAATCGTGAAGTCGGCTGAGTCAATGACCTTGCTTTGGCCGTAGCTAAGGGAGAGATTTTTGGCGGTGATGAGGGGAGGCACTATTGGTTGCGGCGTTGGTGCGGGTTGTGTGGAAGTCATTATTTTAAGGCCTCCTTGAGCACGTCGATATTGGCTTCCATGATGTTGATATAGGTTAGGCCACTCTCGAAATCTTCTTTAGAGATGTTATGCGCGGCGTTCAAAGTTAGGACTTTGGCGCTGGTCTCTTCTGCGATGGTTTTTGCTAGTTTGTCGGATGTTAGTTCGATTTTGAGAATGGTTTTGATGTTGTCTTCTTTGGCCTTGTCGATTAAGAAAGCGATTGTTTGACTGCTGGCTTCGGTTTGCTCGGAGCAGCCAGGGAAAGCGGCGTAGTAGTTTAAGTCATATTCATCTACAAAATAACGAAACGGGAAGCGGTCGCCAAAAATTAATTCTTTTTTGGGGCTACTTGACACAACGTCGCGGATTTTTTGGTCGATTGCTAGTAGGCGGGAAGTGTAGTTATCTGCATTTTGGGTATAGGTGGATTTGTTTTCGGGATGGATGGTGGAGAGCTTGGTCTTAATTCCGTTTACGAGCTGGATTGCATTTAGAGGGCTTGTCCAGATGTGCTCGTCGTATTCTTCGTGGTCTTCTTCGTTGTGCTCATGCTCGTGCTCTTCCATGCCTTCGGAGAGCTCTTCTTCTTTGACTTCGACTAGATCCATGAGTCGCAAAGTTTTTTCTGCAGGGATTTCGTTGCCTTCTAGGAGGCGCTCAACCCACTCGTCGGACTCGCCGCCGACGTAGATGAAAAGGTCGGCGTTTTTGATGTTGATGATATCTTCTGGTGTGGGCTCAAAATCGTGGGCTTCGGCGCCGGGCTTTAAAAGCATCGAGACTTCGGACTTGTCGCCGGTGACAGCGCGGGCAAAATCGTAGCCAACGAAATTTGACGAAATGATGCGGGCGGAATTTTTGTTGCCGGCAAATTTGGTGATTACAAAAATGCTGGCGCCCAGGATGAGGGCGATGATGGCGATGCCGCTAAGGGTTTTTAGAACTTTGTTTTTCATGTTTTCCTTTGTGCTATGCCTTGCAATTTTCGCAGATTCCGTGGATAGTGATGTCGGCTTGGTTTATTTTGAAATGATGTTTTCTTATAAAATGCCTAGAGAGGGAATTGAGCTTGCCACAATCTACGTGTGTGAGTTTGCCACAGGATTCGCATTTTAAAAGGCAGTGGCCGGTGTGGTCGCACTCTTCCACGACGTGGTAGCGGAGTGTGCCGTCGTTGCTGGTGCTTTTAGAAAGGACATGACTGTCTACTAAGCTGTTGACGGCGCGATAAACGGTAGTGAGACCGAGGGTTTGGTCTTTTTTGCTGAGTTTGGAAAAAAGCTCTTTGATGGTGAACTCGGTTTTAAATTTTTTGATTTCGCGTTCGATGAGCTCTTTTTGCTTGGTTTTGTATGGGTCGCGCATGGTTTGAATGGTTACTCCGATTTTATGGTTGCCGTAAGTTTATTTCAGTACTATTTTTAATTTGAAAATGATTTTCATTTTCAATTATACGCGCTTGGCGGGAGAAGTCAATGGGGGTGAGGGCGCAACTTTGCGTTTAAAATGCTCAAAAACGTTGATTTTAAACGCAAAGTTGGCGGATGTCGAAGTTTTATATTGGAAAGTCTGGATAAAATTGGTGTATGTATCGGGTTAGATTTCGTGTTTCTCGACTTCGCAGTTTTGGAGGTTGTGCTGGCTGAAATCTATGGGGCCTGAGCTGCCGAGGATGCAGTGGCGTAGGTTTTTGAGCAGACCGTTGTGGCTTACGATTAAGACGCGACGGTGGTCGGTGTTTTTTAGCATTTCGAGGAAATTTTTTGCGCGCTTCAGGATTTCTGCGTCGGACTCGGTGGTGGTGTTGGCGATGTAATCGCCCCAGTTATCCACAACCGTGCCTTCTAGCTCTCCGCCGAAGCGCTCTTTCAAATTGTCGTCACAAAGAACCGGGCATTTGCCCTCGCAAATTATCTCTGCGGTTGCTTTGGCGCGGGCGAGTGGGGACGAGTAGCAGCAATCAAAATCGATGTCGGAAAGTTTTGCTTTTAGTCTTTTAGCTTGGCTGATGCCAGTTTCGTTTAGCGGAATGTCTTTTTGGCCCATTAGTCGGCCGGTTTTGTTCCAATCTGTTTCGCCATGCCGGACCAGGAATATTTCCATGTTATACCTTTATCCTAATTCCTACTACGCCGTATTTTGCTTGGGCTTCTGGTGGGTATTCATTTTTATGTTATATCATAAAATCTCAGAACTCGCACGGCATTAATATTAATTCGTGATCTTTACAACATAAACTGAAGGTTTCTTGCCACAAAAAAGACAGGTTCTATGCTATAATTGGAATTGAAATGAGAAGTCAGAAACGATCAATGCGGCGATGGGTGAATGAAAATAAATTTTTGCTTAGACCTTTTTTGATTTTGGGGTTAATATATTTAGTTGGTATATCGGCTATTTTGTTGGCTGGTATGCATTATGCAGATGATATTGGCAGAACGGAACGTGGATATGCGGTGTGGGCTAATTTTAGTAGGTATATTAATGAAATATTGTCTAGATTTATACATGCGGATAATTATTTGACCAATATTGCTCCTTTACCGCAATTAATGGCGACTTTTATTCTAGCTATTGCCAGCGTAATGTTGCTATGCGTTTTAGTCGGTAAAGATAGATTTAGACAGCCGTGGATAAAATGGATAGGGGTGACAGTGGCGGTGGTGCCTTTGGGATTATCGCCGTATATGCTGGAATGTCTGTCATATCAGTATGACGCGGTTTATATGGCCCTATCAGTGTTTTTTGTGGTGTTGCCGTTTGTGTTTAGAAAAAGGAATTTTAGGTTATATCTGGCGGCTATTGTTGTGGGGACATTTGGTGTGTGTATGACTTACCAGGCTGTAATAGGGGTTTTCCCTATGATGATGGTGTTTGTATTGATAAACGATTGGAGTGAAAAAATAATAGGTAGAGATAGGTCGGAAAAGAAAGAATATGCTAAAAAGACTATAGTTGCACTTGCGGTTTTTGGCTTAACCTTGATTGTATTTCAGAAATTTTTAATGATTCCTCGAGATTTATATGTATCAAATAGCTTACCGAGTTTGCAAGATTATATACCAGAGACCGTAAAACATTTAGGACAATATTTTGGTTTATTAATGAGTGATTTTAAAATATGGTGGTTAATTTTGGCGGCCATAATTATGGTGATATTTGTGGTATTATTTGTGCAAAAAAGTAAACAAAATAAGGTTTTGGCGGTAGTAGTATCAATGATCGGGATATTAGTGATGGTGGTGTGTACTTTTCTGGTGTATGCTTCATTGTCGGCGCCACTATTTGCGCCACGTGCAATGTATGCCGTGGGGATTTGTTTGGCGATAATTTTTGTGTACGTAGTAAATAATAGTCAGAAGATAATAACGAAGGTGCCTGTATGGATACTAGTTTGGTGCTTTTTTGTTTTTGCATTTACGTATGGGAATGCTTTGGCGGAACAAGATGAGTATAGAAATATGAAGATTGATATGGTAATGGGTGACTTAATTGATTTAAGTGTGATGCAAAATGATGAAATGAAGATTATCCAGGTATCTGGTGATGTTGGCTTGTCTCCAATTATTACTCATATGCCGCAAGACTATCAAATATTAAATCGTTTATTGGCATCAAGTTTTAATGAAGGTTTGATTTGGACAACATACGAGTTGGTGTATTTGAGTGATATGGGAAAGTTACGGGCGGATATGAATGTCGATTTGACGAAGATGGATTTACCAATCGTAAAGGATACAGCATATTATAACATTAGGGCTGATGATAGTAATATTTTGGTAGAGTTTAAAAAGAGTCATAGAGATTAGAGCGATACCAATATAGAACCTAGATAATTTTATTTTGCCATTCTTTTACATAATCGCCATAAGTCATAAATTCGTTTTTGTCAGTTTTTAATTTTTGGATTAACCAATCTAAACGATGAGATAATTTATTGCCGCTACTTCTGGCGATATACCAAGGTATTTTAAAGTTGCCGAAATCAGTAAATTCCCACGGATGGAAATAAGTTGCAAAATAATCTTGTCTTTTTAAAATCGAAAAACTTTGGTTGTAAATTCATTTGGTGGGTAGTCATAAAATAATTATAGCAGATGGCGGCGGATTTCAGGCTGATGCAACAGCTATAGGGGGGTACTTCCTTTCGGAGTACGTATACAGAGTCTGCGCAAGGCATGAACTGTAACATATTTTTGCAAAAAGTGGGGGGTGTGCTAGAATGTGGTTTGGTAGGGGCTTATGTGGTTAAACGAAGATACCCCCGACAATGGTTGTCGGGGGTATATTGTGGGGTTTTAAGTTGTCGATTGATTCGTAGTGGCGAGTATCGCCATACAAATCATCACCATGAAGGCGCCGATTATGTAGATTACGTTGAATCCTGTTATCGGGACAACTAATTCGTTCGATTCGCCGAAGAAGAAAGACTTGTTGAGTGTGGTAACGACCATCCAAGCGATGTTTGTCATACTTAAGATGGCTTTCCAGATGTAAAAGCCCGTCTTGCGGTGTTCTACATCGCCAATACCATGGATTAGCGCATACATCATTGCCAATGTGATGATCCATGTAGCAACGAGTCTTGCCGAGACTGCTTCCCAGTCAACGAAGGCGCCGATTATGTAGATTAACCCAAAGATTGAATATATGTTTATGACTAAGTGCCACCAATCTTTAGGCTCACCAAGAAAAGAACCGTCTCCTTCTTTTACTCTCATGAACTTGATAGCAAAGGATCTTATTTTTTTCTTCATAAAACTCCTTTCTAAAGAACTGATTGTGGGATATTTTTAGAAAAATATCCCAAGTTGCAACCCCATATCTTTATTATAGCACACTTTCCTCAAAATGTCAATGTCTCGTAATAGTCCAGTACCTATGCAACAAAGCCTTGCATAAAAATAAGGTAGCCCTTAAACTTATTTCAAGCGATCAAACTAAAAACAAGAAAGGACCACCTTATGGCTTATTATAGAGGCAAAGACATAGAAAAATCAAGAGGTAATGCAATAAAAGAACTCATTATAGAGAAAAGAAATGTAGCACAAGTAGCAAGAAGATATGGCAAAAATAGATCAACAATCTATCGTTGGAAGAAGAAGTGGGAGATACAACAAACTGTCTTATTAGAAAACCCTGGTAGGCCATCTAGGCCATTAGGAAAGGTGTTTAGGTGGGCAAGTGTAAAGTGGGATATACCAACGCTTAGCTCAGCTCCAAAAACGCACCCTAATGCGTTAAATAATGAAATAGTAGCAGCTATTATGCACATAAGACAACAAAGGTATGAATGTGCTGAAATAATTCAATATAAACTAGAAAAAGAAGGCCTAACTGTTAGTCTTTCATCTATAAAACGGACTATAAAACGACAAGAACTCTGGCGAAGAAAACGTAAATATCGTTGGAATGAAAAGAGACCTTTGCCCAATGCGCCAGGTGAACTCGTGCAGACAGATACAGTTCATTATGTAAACCCTTTAAATCATTCCAAAATGTATATCTATACCGTAATAGATTTACATACAAGAATGGCTTATGCTAGAATCTCTCCCAGCCTAACTGAGAAAGGAGCAGCGGAGACTATTTTTGAAGCACAAAGATTCATGGGATTCTCTTTCAAGATGGTACAAAGCGACAATGGTGCAGAGTTCCAAACTCATTTCCAAGGTTGGCTTAATGGTAGAGGAATAAAGACTAGACATTCCAGAGTTAGGCACCCTAATGACGATGCCCATATTGAAAGATTCAATCGCACATTAAGGAAAGAATGTATTGGCCACTATAATCCAAATAAGAAAATAGATTTCATAGAACGCAAGCTTAACCGCTTCATAAACTACTATAACTATGATAGAATCCATTTAGGAATAGGTTTAAAAACTCCTTATGAAGTGTTGCAAAGGTGCTGAACCTTATACGTGTCTACGTATTATATCATAACCTTTGCAACATAAAATAGCAAAATTATTGCCATTAAAATAGGTAGGCTCTAGAAAATCCCGTTAGACGCTTTTAATAGAGAGTTTTATCCATTTTGCTATATTCGTCAAAGAGTGCGAGGCAGAGGTCGCGGTCTTGTTGTTCCAAGAATCCAGGGGTGAGGTTGGTGCGGTTACCGAGGAGTTGGTCGAATTTGGCGTCGCGGAAGCCGATTTTGGCGTTGTCTTCGAGGGTGCAGCCGTAGTAGACTTTGCTGATGTTGGCCCAGAGGATAGCGGCGAGGCACATTGGGCAAGGCTCGCCGGTGGTGTAGAGTTCACAACCAGATAAATCGTAGGTGCCGAGGGCCTGCTCAGCTTTTCTGATAGCGTCGATTTCTCCGTGGCAAGTTGAATCATTGTTTTTTAATACGCAATTATGTCCAGAGGCGATAACCTTTCCATCTTTTACAACCACTGCGCCAAATGGTCCGCCGTGGCCGTAATGAATACCGGTTTTAGCTTCGGTAATGGCCGCTTCCATAAATTCTTTTTGATACATTTTGGCTCCTTGTGGACTAATTATAGCATGTTTGAAAGTGGTGTTTTTAGGTCTCTAAAAAAAATAGACACGTGTAGTGTTTTTTGGAAAAAATATTTTTTGGTTGGGGGTTTTGCGTGTTAGAATTGCCCGAATGGAGGAGAAAGGATATTTTAGATGCTAAAAATTGTGGTTTTTGATAGTGGCTATGGCGGAGAGTTTTTTGCTGATTGTTTAGCCGAAGAGCTTCCTATCGTAGAAATTCTCCGAGTGATTAACTGGCGTGAAGCTGACAAAATCCTGTCAAATTCACGTACTGCCCGCAAAGTCGCCATGGATTCGTTAAGACCATATATCGGCAAAGTAGATCTAATTATCTTTGCAAATTATCTGCTTAGCCTTACTAGCCTTAAATATTTTCAGCGCAAATTCAAGAATCAAAAATTTTTAGGACTTTCACTTAAGGAACCAGATACTTTCATTAGACGTGATACTTTGATTTTATCAACTAAAGCCGTAACTAAAACAATGGGTTACGGCAATTTTGTTTTTCGTTTGAAAAGAGATGTCAAAACTCTTAACTTGGATTCGTGGCCGGCCAAGATTGATGATGGTGAATTGGACTTTGTTGAGATCCGTCAGACATTAAATAAATTTTTGATAGATTTTCCTGAGTTTAAGCCTAGTGAGGTCATTCTCGCTTCATCACAATTTAACGATATTAAAACAGAGCTTAAGAAATTTTTTGGTCAAAATCTCAGAATTTATGATGGTTTTGAGGAGGCTATTAGAAAAACCAGTAAAGTTTTAAATATCCGTGGTAGAGTTGGGAAGAAAATATAATATATTTAGTGTGGAATGAGTCTTGCATACGCTATATGTAGCGTTTATAATACAAATATGATTTATTTGGATTATGCAGCAACGACGCCGATGGAACTGGAAGTGCTTGATGCGATGCATGAGGCAGAATTGAGATTTTTTGCAAATGCATCAGCTTTGCACACGCCGGGACATTTGGCTTTGAACCAAATTGAGGAAACTAGAGAAACGTTAGCTAGAATGATTGGGGCAAAACCAGCGGAGATTATTTTTACCTCGGGTTCGAGCGAGTCGAATAATACGGTGATTCGGACTTTTGCTGGGCACGAGATTGAAGTTTCGCCGCTTGAGCATCATTCGATTTTTGAGGTGGCGGAGAAAGTTGCTGGGGATAAGAGGCCGAAACTTTTTTCGTATATGTTAGCAAATAACGAGACTGGGGATATTTTGGATTTGGCGGAGATTGCAGAGATGGCTAGGCAGGTGTCGGTGCCAGAGCGATCGGAACTTTTTGAAGGTAAAACTGATTTTGGTAAGGAATTGGTGACTGATAAGCGGGGGGCTTATGTACATTCTGACTTGACGCAGGCGCTTGGGAAAATCCCGATCGACGTAAATAGATTAGGACTAGACTATGCAACTTTTTCGGCACATAAAATTGGTGGGCCAGTGGGGGTAGGTGCGCTTTATGTGCGTGAAGGAGTGCCGTTTTTACCTTTGATTATCGGTGGGAATCAGGAAAACAAACGTCGGGGTGGAACTTACAATACAATTGGAATTGTGGGATTTGGAGCAGCGTTAAAAAAGATTGAAAAAATTAAAAGTATTGAAAAATATGATACAAAAGTACGTCGATTAAGAGATTTGCTTGGTGAACGGATTTTGAAAGAAATTCCGGGGAGTAGTTTGAATTCAAGTCTTGTGAGAGGGGAATCTTTACCAAATATTTTGAATGCGTCTTTTCAGGCAGCAGAGGGGGAATCAATACAGCTTTATTTAGATGCAGAGGGCGTGATTGTGTCGACTGGCTCGGCTTGTGCGTCTGGTGATATCAAGCCAAGTCATGTTTTGATGGCGAAGACTGGTGATGCCGAAGTAGCTCATTCATCGATTAGGTTTTCTTTTGGACTTAATAATGATGAACGAGATGTCGAGGGTGTGATGAAGGTTTTGCCAGGAATTATTGATCGATTACAAAAAATAAGTACAATAGAAATGGAGAAAAAATGAACGAAGGTCAAGATTGGGTTTATTCGGAGATCGTAAAAGAACATTTTATGAACCCGAGAAATTATTTGAAGGGGAGCGAAAGCCAATTTGATTATGATGCGGCGGGAATCGTGGGAAATCCGATTTGTGGTGACCAAATGAAAATGTATATTAAAGTGGTGGATGGCAAAATTTTTGATATTCGTTGGAAAACTTATGGTTGCGCTTCAGCAATCGCTTCAACCTCAGCGCTTTCTGAGCTTGCAAAAGGAAAAACTTTGGATGAAGCGTTGAAAATTTCAGCTAAGGACATCGATAATTATCTTGGTACTTTGCCAAAGCATAAATTTCATTGTTCGGTGCTTGGACATGAGGCTTTGGCGGATGCAATAAAGAAATATCAAGAAAAGCAAGCTTAGTTTTGTGTGATATAATGGTGGGGTAATTAAGTGGAGAAAATTTATGTGTGGAATTGTAGGCTATGTGGGTGGAAAAAATGCACAAGATTTTTTGATATCAGGATTGAAACGGTTAGAATATAGAGGCTATGACTCGGCGGGAATTGTAACTTTGTCTGAAACTGGCGAGGCAACTTTGATCCGAGCAAAAGGCAAAATTGCAAATTTGGAAGAAAAATTGGCCCAACTAAAACGTAGTGATGTGATTGGAATTGGCCATACAAGATGGGCAACTCATGGTGAGCCATCAGAAAAAAACGCTCATCCGCATCAGGCTGGCCCGATATATTTAGTACATAATGGAATTATCGAAAATTACAAAGAATTAAAAGAGGCAACGAATGGTCACGAATATCAATCCGAGACCGATACGGAAGTTTTGGCGGCACTTATTAACTCGTTTTATAAAGATGGTGAGCATCCACTAATCAATGCTGTAGTGCAAGCATTGAAATTAGTAAAAGGAACTTATGGTATTGCGGTGGTGTCGGTTCTGAATCCAGACGAGATTGTGGTAGCAAGAAGTGGTTCCCCGCTCGTGATTGGTGTAGGGCATGATGAAACTTTGCTTGCTTCGGATGCTTCGGCGCTTTTAGGGCACACAAAGCAGGCTATTTATTTAAATGATGGTGAAGTGGCGAGACTTACCAAAAACAGCGTAGAAATCAAAACTCTTAACGCAGAACCAGTTTCAGCAAAGGTAGAAGAGATTGAAACGAATTTATCGGCGATTCAGAAGGGCGGCTACGAGCATTTTCTTTTAAAGGAAATTATGGAACAACCAGATTCCTTAGTAGAGACTTTGCGGGGGCGAGTAAATATGGAAGAAGGTACGGTGCGGCTAGGCGGCCCTGGTTTGTCCGAAGAAGAACTTCGTAAAATTAAGCACTTAATTATTGTGGGGTGTGGTACGGCTTATCATGCTGGGCTTTTGGCGGGATATTACATTGAAAAATTTACACCAGAAATCACCATCGAAACGGTGATTGCCAGTGAATATCGTTATCGTCAGGCTTATATTCCGAAAGATTCAGTGGCGCTTATTGTATCACAATCGGGTGAAACGGCAGATACTCTAGCATGCCTTAGGGAAATAAAACAGCAGGGTATAAAAACCATTGGCATTGTAAATGCGATTGGTTCCACTATTGCGCGCGAAGTGGATGGTGGAACTTATGTTCATGTTGGTCCAGAGATTTCGGTAGCATCAACAAAAGCATTTACTTCGCAGGTGATTGCGATGGTGATGTTTGGGCTTACGATTGCACAGGCTAAGGGTGTAAAACGGGCGATTTTGAAGCCATATGTGGATGAAATTGCCAAAATGCCAAACGAAATTCGGAGTGTTTTGAGAGACACGTCGGAAAAAGTACAGGCGGTCTCTTCAAAATATAAAGATTACGACCATGCTGTGTATTTGGGGCGAGATACGGCATATCCGACAGCAATGGAAGGTGCTCTGAAGTTAAAAGAAGTGTCTTATATTGATGCAAACGCGTATGCTTTTGGTGAATTAAAGCATGGACCTTTAGCACTGATTGATGATAGATTTTTTGAGGTGGCATTCTTGCCGGAGGGTGAATTATACGAGAAAGCAGTGTCGAACGTACAAGAAGTATTAGCAAGAGGTGGACATATCTTGGCAGTGACAAATGTAGATAAATTTGATTTGCCAGTAGATGATGTTGTGAAAATTACAACAGATTTGAAGATTTTTGCACCTATTCTTATGAATCTTGTGTCGCAACTTCTAGCGTATCACGTAACCGTTGCCAAAGGTTTTAACGTAGATCAGCCACGTAACCTTGCGAAATCAGTAACCGTAGAGTAGAATTAGAGTATGCGGAAAAAATCCGATTTTGTTTTGAGAATGTGTCTTATTGTGGGCGATGCGTTGATGTTGATTTTGTCGTTCGCGATGGCATATTTCGTGCGAGTGCATGTGGATCCGAGACCGTATATGTTTGAGTCACAATTACTTGATTTTACTAGTACGGTTGTACTTTTGGTACCGATTCTTCTGATAATTTTGGCGGCGTTGGGATTATATAAAAAATCGGTATTTTTGGGACGGTCTAGATTGCCAGAAATCGGAAAGTTGATTTTGGCTGCAATATTATCGGTAGCAGCACTAATCGTTTATGATTTCTTTAGAGGTGAAAATTTGTTTCCAGTACGCGTAATGGCGATAACATCAATATTATTGTCATTTGTGTTTTTAGTGATAGAGAGATTTGCGGTAAGAGGAGTGATGCGGCTGATTTTTAGAAAAGATTATGGTACAAAACGAGTAATCATAATAGGGAATCACAAAAATACGGAATACTTAGCAGATTTTATCGCTTCAACACCAGAGTCGGGGTATAGGTTGGCAGGACTTGTGGCTGGTCAGAAGTTTATTCCAAAAGACTTAAAAAAATATCAGCACTCGTCTCTAAAAGAAGCCTTAAGAAGGACTCGGGCGGATGTGATTTTTCAGACCGACGAAAAATCTACTGAGTATGTATACAAGCAAGCTATCAATCGCCATATATTATATTATTTTGTACCTTCCGAGACAGCTTTATCGTCGCACTTTGGTGATTTGGAACTTGTCGGAAATACTCCGGCGGTGTTGGTGATGACGACACCGTTAGTTGGAGGAGCTGCAGTGGTGAAAAGATTATTTGATATAGTCTTTAGTTTGGTTGGAATAATAGTAACGGCGATACCAATGTTGGTCGTGTGGATTATATTGAAATTTTCGGATTTTCGGCACTCGCCAATTTATAAAGACAATAGGTTGACCCAGTACAACCAAAAGTTTAAGTGTTATAAATTCCGGACGATGAAGCCGGAGTATAGCGGAATGACGGCGGAGCAGGCATTTATAAAAATGGGGAAGCCGGAGCTGATTAAAAAATACCGACGAGATGGAGATTACCTCGCGAATGACCCAAGAATAACTGGACTAGGACGATTCCTTCGTCGAACTTCGATTGATGAATTGCCACAGCTATTTAACATTTTGAAGGGAGACATCTCGTTAATTGGGCCGCGAGCTTTACTTCCGGGCGAACTTCGTGACTATGGTGATAGATCTTTGATTCTAACGGTTAAGTCTGGTCTTACTGGATTTGCTCAGGTTTCGGGGAGACGAGATATTTCATTTGAAGAACGAAGGTCGCTAGACATTTATTATGTAAAAAATTGGTCGCTACTTTTAGACCTTTCGATTTTCTTTAAGACAATAATGGCAGTCCTGAAGGGGGAGGGCGCAAAGTGAAAGTTGCAATAGTATGTGATTGGTTAACGAATGTGGGCGGAGCGGAGAAAGTGCTTTTGAAAGTTCACCAGATGTTTCCAAAGGCGCCTATTTATACTTCACAATATGATCCTTCGGGGATTGATTGGTTTAAGAACGCAGATATAAGAACTGGTTGGATGCAAAAAATCCCAGCCAGATTGAGGCGATTTTTGGGACCACTTCGTCAAAGGTATTTTTCAAAATTAGATTTATCAGAATATGATTTGATAATTTCAGTGACGGGGGCGGAGGCGAAAGCTGTAAAGTCAGGAAAATGGCTTGCAGAGCACGGTAAAAAATCTAGGAACCCAAAAGGGATACATGTATCATATTGCCATGTCCCAACGCAGTATTATTGGCAAATGTATGATGATTACATTAAAAATCCTGGTTTTGGGATTTTAAATCCTTTGGTGAGATTTTTCTTTAGGCTGTTAGTAATACCTTTGCGTAGAGAAGATTTAAAGTCGGCAAAAAAAGTAGATTATTTTGTGACAATTTCAGAATATTCAAGGGAGCAAATTCAGAAATATTATGGACGGGATGCAAAAGTAATTCATCCACCAGTGGAACTTAAGGATTTTGGTAGACAAGGGAATTGTGCGGAGAAAGTAAAGGGCGCGTCTAAAATTTTAGGAGATGATTTTTTGGGTAATTATTATATTACTACTTCGAGGCAGGTAAATTGGAAGAGAATTGACCTTGCGGTGAAGGCCTGTTTGATGACGCAAAGAAAATTATTGGTGGTTGGTGGTGGACCAGAGCATAAGAGGCTAGTGAGGCTCGCAAGGGGCTCGGAGCTAGTAAAGTTTTTGCCGATAATAAAAAAGAAAGAATTGGCTTCATACCTTGCTGGAGCGAAGGGGTATTTGTTCCCTAGTTTGGAGCCGTTTGGGATTGCCCCAGTAGAGGCTTTGGCTGCAGGGTGTCCTGTAATTGCGTTTGGTAATGGTGGCGCCAAAGACTACATTACTGAAGGTAAAAATGGTATTTTCTTTAAGGAGCAGACAGTAAAATCGCTTGCAAATGCAATTTTGTGTTTTGAAAAAATGAAATTTAGTCGGGATAAGATTTCAAAAAGCGTGAATAAGTTTAGTGAAGAAAAGTTTGATAAAAAGCTGAGAGATTTTATAAAAAAATGCGAGAAAAAGAATGCTAAGGAAGCTTAGTAATATATATCGTATTTTGGTCTACGTTTTTCCGGGCATTTTGTTTTTTTCATATTATCCAGTAATACGGTTAGGGAGCGGTGAGGCGATGTATTTTGAATTATCTTTGCCGCTTATTTTTTTGGTACTGTTTGATTTAATAGCATTTATATTGATGGCTGGGAAGAAAATTTTGTTTCGGGATCTTTGGAAAAAGTGGGTATTTTTATTGTTTCCGATTTTTTTGACACTTTCGGTGCTTTGGTCGGCAAATAGTTTGCGGGGATTTTTGACGGCGGGGATTTTGTGGCTTCTTTACTTTGCGATTTATGCGATGTTTGGGTTGAAAGACGAGTTAAGAGGCCAGAGTTTTAAAGAGAATTTTTGGAAAGTTTTTTTAGGCTCTACTTTGGTAGTATGTGCTTGGTGTTTTTTGCAATGCATTTTGGATCTTTTTGGAGTGTCGAGAGAATGCAGTTTGATGTGCGAGGGGTGTGTTAGCGCTAGCTTTGGATTTCCGCATCCGAATGGTTTTGCGATTGAACCACAATTTATGGGAAATTTGCTACTTGCGCCAGCGATTGTTGTGGCGTGGGCTGCGTTGCGAAAAATGTTTACTACTAAGAAAATTTCGATGTCTTTGGATTTTTTGAATTCAAAACTTCTGCTACTATGTTTATTTGTTATATCCGCTACGTTATTTTTGACATTTTCGCGAGGGGCGATTTATGCGTTTGGGATTGCGATGATTTTTATGACAGTGGTTTATTGTTTGAAATATTTGTCGCAGACTAAGGGACTTCGTTCTTTAATCACTACGTGGTTAGTTATTGTTTTTGCGTTTGTATTTACGTTGAATTTTCAAGGAGTGATGACTAGTTTGGGACCAACTAACGACACGTATTTTGATGGGATTGCAAAAGTTTTGAACCATTTGTCGCTTGGTATAATTGATATCCGCACTGAGCCAAGAATCGAAGAACAATCGGAAGAAACGTACGCGCCTTCTTCAGAATTAACAGAGGTAAAAAATAAATCTGGTGAAAAACAGCTTGTGGAAAACATTGTGGAAAATACTGTGGAAAATGAAAAATTTCAGTCCTTACACGATGGATATGTAGCAGAATCTACAGATATACGACTTAAAATGAGTGATGTTGCAATGAGGTTGTGGGCAAAGGATTTTAGGACGATATTATTTGGTGTTGGCCTTGGTGGAGCGGGGCAGGCTCTTTATGACAATGGGCTTACGGATTGGCCAAAGGAAATCGTACAAAATCAATACGTGAGTTTATTGCTTGAGACTGGTTTAATAGGAATGATACTTTTGATATTGACTTTGGTTTTGGTTTTGAGAGCCGTGATGAAATCATCGCAGAATGGAGTGCTTTTGTCTTTGATGGTAGCTTACGGAATTTCTCTGATGTTTTTTTCGGGGTTACCAAATGCTTTGCATATTTATTTGATACCAGCAATGATTGTACGGGATTTAAGCTGATTTTGAATAAAATGATTAAAGTTCGTAGCGGAAGAAGTTAGTATCGTAGATTTCGGCGCCCTTGTCTTGGTAAAATTTCCAGGCGGCTTCGCGACCTTTGCCAGAAGTAAAGTTGAGCTCACCGCAACCTTTTTCGGTGGCCCATTCTAGCATGGCGTCCCACATTTTGCTGCCGACGCCCTGTCCGCGGACAGATTCGTCGGTGACGAAATCTTCGAGGTAGGCGTTTTTTCTAACGATTGGCCCCATGATGATTGAGAGGGTAGCGATGCCGACGATTTTGTCGCTGTCGTCGATGGCGAGGAGCATGTCGTGATATGGGGAGCTAATAAGCTCGTCAAACCATTCGCGTGGAATTTCGCCGCGGTCTTTTTTGGAGCGCGAAAGTTGAATTAAAAGTTCGCGGACGCGAGTCGCGATTTCTGGTGTATATTCGGTTAATCTTTCGATTCTCATAAAATTTCTCCTAATTCGTTTTTTAAATCATTGGCGAGTTTTTCAATTTCGGTGGCATCGTTCCCCCACATGGTGATACGGATGAGAGGTTCGGTGCCAGAAGGTCGGACGAGTAGGCGGCCTTGGACGGATTTTAACTTGTCGTCGTATTCTAGAAGAAGTTTTTTGGCCTGGTCGGAAGTCTTGAGGGCTTGTTTTTGTTCGGGAGTGGCCTTGAGATTCACGATAACTTGAGGGAATTTGGTCATGATGCTCGCGAGAGCGTGGAGGGGCTTATTGGCTTCGGAGATGACTTTAGTAATCATGAGGGCGGTTAGCATACCATCACCAGTGGCTTCGCCTGGTAAGATGATGTGACCAGATTGTTCCCCACCGATTTTGATGTTATGGGTGCGCATGGCTTCGGCAACGTTGGAATCGCCGACGGCGGTGATTTCGGTTGTAATATTGCTGGCATTGGCCCAGTTTAAGAGACCTTGATTAGCCATAACGGTGATGGCGATCTTATCTAAGTTCAGGTAGTTTGCGAGGATGGCGATGATTTCGTCGCCGTCGATTTCGCGGCCTTCGTCATCAATCATAAGGCAACGGTCACCGTCACCATCAAAGGCAACGCCAAAATCAAGATGACTAGTGGTAACGAGGGTTTTTAAAGGTTCGAGATGAGTGCTACCGCAATTTGCATTGATGGCAGTGCCATAATTGGAATCGGCATTGATAAGCGTGACGGTGGCGCCGAGTTCTTCAAAAATTTGCTTGTTGATGGTGGAAGTGGCACCATTAGCGCAGTCCATGCCGATCTTGAGGTTAGAAAAATCGGCGGTTTTGAGATAATTTAAGAGGTGCTCTTTGTAGAGAGCTACGGCCTCGTTGTGTAAATTTTCTCTTAAGGTAGGTGAAACAAGCGCGTAAGATTTTGCCGATTCGAGGGAATTTTCGATAGCCTGACAGCCTTCTTCGCAGAGTTTTTGGCCGGAAGTGGCGCCACGTTCGAAGATTTTGATGCCGTTGTCGGCGTAGGGATTATGCGAAGCAGTCACATCGATGGCGAAATCGAAGCCCATTTCATAAAAACAATAGTTGATGGCTGGAGTAGGTAAAACACCGACGCTAGAATATTCAATACCAAAAGTTTCGCAGGCGGATTCGAGGTCGGCTAAAATCCATTCGGACGATTCACGAGTGTCGCCACCGAGGAGGACTTTGATGTCTGTACCAGCGTAGTCGGCGAGGCCAGCGACGATGCGGGCTAAAAATTCGGTAGTAAATTGATCTGCTGGTTGACGAATGCCGTCGGTACCAAAGTATTTCATGAATTAATTCCTTTCCAATTGTTTAATAATTACATCGAGAGTCAATTTGGTGTCTTCGATAGTACTGCCACGAGAGAGATCGGCGAGGGGCTGATAAAAACCTTGGATAATGGGACCAGCAATAGTGAAATCGCCGAATTGTTCGAGGGATTTGTAGAGGATATTACCAGAATTGAGGTCGGGAGTGATGAGGATGTTGGCTTCGCCGGCAATTGGGGAAGTAGGGGTCTTTTTGCTAGCAACGCGGGGGCTAATTGCGGCGTCAAGTTGCATTTCGCCGTCGATGATATAGTCGGGGTGGTTTTCGCGGATTTTGGTGATGACGTAATAAATTTTTTCGAGATCAGGGTTTTTGCCACCAGAGCCGTGGGTGGAGTAGGAAAGCATGGCGATTTTGGGAGTCTTGCCAGTGTATTTTATGAAAGTCTCTGCGGTGTCTTCGACGATGGTGTAGAGTTGGTCGGCGGTGGGGAGCTTGTTAACGCCGCCATCAGCAAGAGCGATAACTTGATCACCTTTCTTACAAATGAAGCAACTTGAGAAAAAATTAGACCTTAAGGGAAGATGATTTTTATAAGCGAGGAGAACATCACGAGATGGATAGTCGAGTCCGGAGACCATAGAGTCGGCTTGACCTTGGGCTAGCATCTCGGCGGCGGCATCTAAATCGGGAGCTTCGATGAATTCGACTTCGGAAAAACTTTGGATAGCCTCGCGAGCGACAGGGTTAGTAGTAAGCTCTGGAAAGATGATTTTCATAGGGTTATTATAACACATGGGTGGAATGTGGCATTATAAAATTATGAGGATTTTGACAAAAAATAATAAAAATACTTGCATTTTATAAAAAGAAGGTATATTATTATAAGCATAAAGGTCATACATTAGAAATAAAAAGAGGTTTATGGGTAAGGCATTTTTTGGAACAAAAATACCATTTTGCAGTAAAGCTATCGCAGTTTTGGTTTTGATGGGGGCTATAACTACTAATTTTAGTACTTCTGTTTTTGCCTCCACCCACTCCCTCTCCATGTCCACATCCGGCACAGTCAGTGTAGATGTCTCCACTACTGGTAATGGTACGGCTGTAGGACAAGACAACCTCACAATCATCTCCACTTGTCCAAATGGCTATACAGTAACCATTAAAGGCCCAAATGATACTAACCTTTATAAAGACGGTAATACAGCTAATAATGCCACTAACACTAAAATAACTCCATCTGCTGGTACTATATCAAACCCACTCCCTATTACAGACAACACTTCAAATGGTGGAGCTAACTATCGTGGTACCTGGGGATATAGCCTTACCTCATCTACTGGTACTGGTAACTTCATTGGACTCACTAGTACTACCACTACCCTCTTTACTAAGAACACTGCATCAG
>Ga0310690_10004114_pt1 | contig 21056 bp, 19 predicted proteins | sample AusTroGonzalo_MG_2_FD_207661 | JGI IMG/M metagenome (GOLD analysis project Ga0310690, IMG submission 207661) | Bovine rumen microbial communities from tropical cattle in Woodstock, Queensland, Australia - Gonzalo_04 (v2) (version 2) | ecosystem: Host-associated > Mammals > Digestive system >... | reverse complement strand
CGCCCCAGCCAACGTAGCGGGAAAGGATTTTCTGCTCCTCTTTGGTGGCGTGACGGTTCTCGGCTTCGATTGTCTTCAGCGTTCGGATTGCGGCGATGTTATTGGCGTACTTGGTTTTCTGCCCGCCTTCGCCCAGATGATCATCCGTGATATGGAAGTTTTCTGTGCTGGCAACCGGCACCTCTGCAGGTGCTTCCTGTTCTTCTTCATGCTTCTGATACTGGTTATTCCGATCATCCCGGGGCAGGAGTATTTCAAGGCTTTCCCTGCTTTCTACCCGAAAGATCGGGTAAGGGATTGAAGGATCACGGAAGCTGACATCAAACAGTCCGGCATTCTCTACAACAAAAAGCCGGCCATCCAGATAAACACTGTCGCCGGTGTGGAGGTCATATGTAAACCGGGGCTGCTCTTCTTCCCGGGGAGCAAGATCAATGGTGATTTCACGCATGGCCGGTAATCCGTCATGCGCAGGGATACGCCGTTCACCCGGACGCAGTGGTGCAGGGTCTTCTGCTTCTTCGGTGATTGCTTCCGGAACTTGCTCGGAAATACGAGTGTCTTCCGGTTCGTCTTCCACGACCTCACCGTTTACGATACCTTCTCTTTCGAGACTTTCGCGGATTGCGACAGGATCAATATCATCAAGACGTTCCTGCTCCTCCTCGGTATAGAACTCGTTATCCCATACCAGCCGGTTCAGTGCGTTGGCAGCATCTGTCCAGGGAACCTCACGGGGTTCGTCATTTACCACGACAGGAAGCGCGGGGAGATTACCGCCGAACACTTCACGCAGGCGCTGCGCGATTTCCTCGGTTGTATGTCCCTCTCTGACATACCGCTCAATGGTATGCTTACTCTGGATATCGCCGTTCCATTCCCGGAGCGTTCTTTCGATATCCATTTGTGTGATGATCCCGTTCGTGGAAACATATCCGCGCGGTTCAGGATTCATGACAGGCGGGTAATGCATCCGGGGCTGCGGTAGCGGCATCTCGCTACCGGCAAAGTCCCTCTGCATTTCATCAAAACGCTGCTGTTCCTGTGGAGTCAGGTATGTGCCTTTCTCCATCATGTCGCGGATATGTCGTTCGACCACATGCCAGCGCAGGTTCATTTCCTCATTGGTTTTCCATCTGCGGAACTGTATCCCGCGGGAATTATAGTCAATGAAACCGCTGGTTCCATCCAGGAATGTATGACTGTGGCCGCCGACCCCATATTCATTGCTCAGAAAAACACGAGCATCAACGGGAGTCGGGTTCTGCGCATACAGGGCGGCAATCCTCATCTTTCCGCCTTCGAAGCCGGAGCCCCGGCGCAGGACATGATCTATTTCTTCGTCTGAAAGATCAAGAACGGGGCGGTCACCCCGCTCCGTTCTGATCGGCCTGTGGATACGAACGGCATCCACAGTTTTGATTTGTTCCTCTTCGGTCGGAAACAGCGAGAGCTGTTCGACCTGTTCCTCTATGCGTAAACCAGTTCGGTCAGCACCGTCTCTTCCGCCTGCGCTTTCAGGCTGTTCATCAGCCCCAGCCACTGCATCTGATTCCGGGCTTTCATCTCCTCGTTCACGCCGTTCTCCTTCGCCAGGGAACTGACGATCTGATCCACCATCGTCTGTGCGCTCTCCTGTGTCTCCACCAGATGGCTCTGCAGTTTCCCGCTCAGAATCAGGTGATTGTACAGGACCGGCCGGTTCTCCTGGAGGAACTTCTTCCGCATCCGTCCGTACTTCGTCAGGGGTTTCGTCGCTTCCTCCCTCAGTTCGAGGTTCGGAATCAGGTAATCCCCGTTCTGCCGGTAGGTCAGGCTGCTGTTCACTTCGCTCATTTTCGAGCCTCCTCTCTTCCATTCGGATCGTGATTTCGATTTGTCTCAGCAATTGTTCGGTGATCTGGCTGACTGCCGTGCCGAGAACTGAAGCAGCAGCCGGGGTGTTCCAGTCAAAGACGTTCAGAAAATCCTCATGGACGAAGCGCTCTCCGACATCCAGGCCGCAACGGGTCATCATCCCGTATAAGGCGCTTACTCCCACGGCATTTCTGAAGGAATGCCCTATGTTGAACTCATCGTACTGTTCCAGAAAAGATCCGTCAACGATGTCGCAGATTTCCCTGCGATGTTCATTCCAGTATGTGTTTGCGAGAGAGACCGCAATGCTTTCCAGCTGTGCGGTCAGGGAGTGTCCATGAGCACCGTAACGATTTTCAAGCGCATTGTGGACAGCATCCGCATACTCGTCTTTCATTTCCCACAGATTGGGGCGAAGGGAATTCTGCCTTTCACCGGTATCGCTGACATCGAAGACATAGCGAACCTGAGGATAATTTCCACGGTGATCGACCAGCGCGATCCCCTTGGAACCGCGCCGGACGTACCGCCCCATTCTGTTATTCCACAGATCATACTCCGCACAGGCCGTTGCATCCGGACGCTGAGCGAAGATCATGAGCTGTTCATGATATGGATACTTGTACAGCCTTGCAGCCGTAGTCAGGAACGCTGTCCATTGCTGATAGCTCCCCGTGATCTCTCGCGCAGTGCTGTCAGCCAGCTGAATCAAGGCTTGTGCGTTTGCAGGCAATTAATGTCCTCCTTCCTTATGCCCGTTTGGGATTAACAGCACGGGCAAGTTTCAGTATTTCAACCCTGTTCTCATGCGCCACGGCAATGGGGCACTGATCACAGGGAGTCTGATAACCACGGCAGCAGCACAGGTCACAGGAACGCTCAAAGGCGCGGACTGCCGCTTTTACTGTCATGGCTGTTTCCTGGCGTTCAACGCCAGTCTCCTGAAATCTGGTCATTCTTCATACGCGATTTTGCCTTCCTCTTCTCAGAATTCAGGGGTGAAATCATCGCACATGGCGTAGAAATCATCATCCGTAATCTGCGTGAGCTTATAGATCGCCGTAGAAGTGAGGAGATCCAGATCGGCCTCCTCATTGGAAATGTACTCAGACATTTCTTCCAGATTCAGAATCGTTTCTTCCCGGGTTTCTCCGAGATAACATCCGATCAGGATGCATTCATCTTCGGTAAAAGTCGGCATTATCGTTCCATTCCTTTCTTCTGTTTATTTTCATGGGTGCGGGGCTGATGCTCCGCCTGTGCTTTCGCCTGAGAGAGCTGATCCTTCAGGGAAGGCATGGCTTTCGGTTTCGCTTCGGCAGCTTCCAGCGCCGGGGCTTTGCCGTTGTTGATGATTCCGTCGATCATCCCGTAGTCGTCTTCCACAGACATTTCAGCATTCTTGAGCGGATTATCCGTCATAAACCTGTCCAGCTTCTGGAAGTCGAAAGACTCCACGAAGTAGTAACTGACCTTGCCATTCAGCTTCAGCGCTACCACATCGCTTACGGACATGCTGTGTCCGGTAAAGTCAGCAGGATGATCAATATTGAACTTCTTGTACAGATCGTTCAGATGCTCATGGAGCGTCTTGTCGCCGCTTTCCAGCGGAGCAACATACACCGGCTCATACAGAGAGCGATCCGGCGTAATACCCTGGCTTTTCATCTGTTCGAGACTGGCGAATTTCACATTCCCGGCATCTTCACGGAGCTGATAAATCAGGTATCCGTCACCAGTCATTTCCTGAAAGGAAGTTTCCTTATCAGGCTCTTTTGCCGGGGTTTCGGCTTCCTTCGTCTGATCCAGTCCGCGTTCATGCATAATTTCCGCGAGATTGCGGTCGATATCTGAAATGATTTCCGAAGCAGTATCGTTGATCGTTTCCAGAGACGCTTTCAATTCGGGAAGTTCCCGGTCACGGCTCCACTCCGCGATATAGCCGAAGCTGTTATCGGAAGTCTCAATGCCGTAGTACTGACAGACAGCATAGGAAACGCTTTCGGCTTCGACTTCTTCGGTTCTCCGGTCCTTCGGCTTCTCAGCCAGCGGATCAAGCGGATCGTATTCTTCCGGATACCTGTTGTGCAGTTTCGCATGCGTAATCTCGTGGATCATTGCGGATACGGTCTGCACCTGGCTCATGTCCTCACGGATTACAATCTCATGCTTATCCAGATTGAAGTATCCGTCAGCGCCGTTCAAACCGGGAGCCGTACGCACGGGCACAGGCGAAGAACGGATAACCGCATCCATGAACGCTTCGAACCGCGGGACATCGCCCTGCAGGTCTTTCGCCAGTGTGGGAAGCGGTTTGCCATAGGTCTGGCTCACATCGAAGACAGAAACCACACGGAACTGCGGAACCTTGACTTCGACTTCTTCCATGACGGGATTGCCGTCCTTATCCATGATCGGCGCTTTGGTGTCCGGATCAATCTTTTCACGGCTCCTCTTTACAGTGTGCGGAACCGGAGCAATGATCTTGATTCCTTTCTCACCTTTGCCGACATGCCGCTGGAACTTATCCTTCCATTTATCAAAGCCGGCAACCATTGTGGCGTCCGGCTTCTGCATATAGATCAGCATGGTGTTGTTCAGGGAATAACGATGGAACTGAGACATTGTTTTCAGGTACTGCTTATACTTATCCGTGTCAAACAGCTGTTTGATCCCTTCTTCGATGCTTGCGGTGATTTCCTTCAGGCGTTCTTTCGGACTGAGCTGTTCTGTTTTTTCTTCGGCGGGGACTTCCGCCGTCTTGTTTTCAGGCATTCATATTCCTCCTTCAAAAAAATGGGTTGTCAGGCGGCGATACTGCCATCCTGGTATTTGTGTTTACAAGCGTTGAGGAAGGCCACACAGGACCTTCCTCGTAGTTCGGTCTGACCTGATGCATGATCAGCATCAGCGCGATGAAGAACAGAATCAGCAAAGCCAGGATTCTGTTCATGGGATCTTTGGGAAGCAGCCGCATCAGTCAGTCACGTCCTTCCGATGATTCGGAAAGACCATCTGGAACCGTGCGCTGCCGTCCTTGTCAGTGGCCAGCGCGATCGTAGCATCATAGGTTTTCCCGGTCTTCTCAGAGTAAAGACCCGTCATCTCAACAGCGCCTTCCTTCAGAAGTGCCGTTGCAAGCTGTGTGGTCATCTTTTTGCCCTTGTTCATGAAGAACTTGTTATCCTTCCACAGAGCGAAGTGACATGCGCGGTTCTCGCAGAAAAAGCCTTTCGCGTTTTCACTTACCGGCGCACCGCATGCGGGACAGGTGCCAATCCGCTTCTTGTCCGAAGGGAAATAGTCTTCGTAATTCCCGGAAGGCTTACTGGTATGGATGAGATCATTCAGCATGGTGACAATATCCTTCATAAAGGAAGGACCATCGGCCTTTCCACGCTCGATTTCTTTCAGGCGCTGCTCCCATTCCGCAGTCATCCCCGGAGACTGTATGGACTCCGGCAGTACAGCACAGAGGGCTGTTCCTTTTTCGGTCGGGATCAGTTTCTTGGTTTTCCCTTCGCCGGTACGGTTAATGAGCTTCGTGTCAACGAGTTTCTCCAGGATTCCTGCGCGTGTCGCGGGAGTGCCGAGGCCCTTGCGTTCCGCATCCTCAGGCATATCCTCGCTTCCGGCAGTCTCCATCGCCGCAAGCAGCGTGTCTTCCGTGTAGTGCTTAGGCGGCGTGGTGTCGCCCTCTTTCAGAGCCGCCATCACTGGCTCGAGTTTCTGGCCTACGGTCAGATCAGGCAGAGAGACATACTTGTCTTCTGGATTCTGTTCAGCACGGTTTCCCAGACTGTACCGATATGCGGAGTCAATCTGTTTCCATCCGAAATCATTCAGGGTCTTGGCTTTGCCCTTGAACTTCGCTCCGCCGCATTCCAGCGTGACTGTCATTTCTTCGTATTCCATGGGATTGCCCAGCGCGCAGAACATCCGGTTGATGATCAGCATCAGGATGTCGCATTCGCCGGTCGGCATGGTGGCACGGTTCATTTTCAGAAGCGTTGCGGTCGGCATGATCGCATGATGATCAGACACCTTCGCGTCATTGATTACCTGTGTATCGTTCACGGCTAGATTCTTTTCAGGAGCATGCGGGAAGATTGCGGTCAGCGTATGCGCAAAAGCATCCAGACCCTTCTGCATGTCACTCGTCAGGAACTGGCTGTCCGTCCGGGGATAGGTAATCAGTTTTTTCTCATACAGAGACTGAGCGTAATCCAGCGTCTGCTGGGCTGTATACCCGAAAATCCGGTTTGCATCCCGCTGCAAAGTAGTCAGATCATAGAGCCGGGGCGGTTTCACCGTATGCTTTTTTGTTTCAACGCTTTTTACAGTGGCAGTCTGCATATTGCAGGCTTCCCGGAGCTTTTCAGCTTCCGCTTTGTCAGAGAAGCGTTCGCTCACGGCTTCCACACCGCAGCGCAGCTGAACGGTATAGAAGTGTTCCTGCCGGAAAGACGCGATCGCGTTTTCACGGTCCACGATCATTTTCAGGGTCGGGGTCATGACACGCCCGACATTCATCGTTGTCCCGTACATCAGGGAGAACAGCCGCGAAGCGTTCATACCAACCAGCCAGTCGGCCTTCTGCCGGCACAGGGCTGCTTCATAGAGAGAGTCATAGGCGCTGGAATCTTTTAGGGTTTTCATCCCTTCCAGAATCGCGCTTTCCTCCAGGGAAGAGATCCACAGGCGTTTTACAGGCTTTCTGCAGGAGCAGTAGTTATAGACCAGACGGAAGATCAGTTCACCTTCGCGTCCGGCATCTGTCGCGCAGACGATTTCCGCAACCTCACGGGACTTCATCAGGCGCGTCAGGACATTCAGCTGTTTTCCGTTCTTCCGAACAACTTCGTACTGCCAGACTTCGGGAACGATCGGCAGGTCTTCCGCTTTCCACTGCTTATACTCTTCGTTATAAACATGGGGCGGAGCCAGCTCTAGCAGGTGCCCCAGGCACCAGGAGACGATGTATTCATTTCCGGTCAGATATCCTTCTTCGTGTTTAGTCACCCCCAGGACGGAGGCAATGGACTGAGCCACACTGGGCTTTTCAGTGATAATCAGGGTACTCATTTGCTTTCATTCCTTTCTGATTTGGGGTTAAGAAAAGGCAGGAAACGCGATGGCTTCCTGCCTGGGTAATTATTCTTTTTCTTTTTCGGATTCAGGCTCTTCGCCGTCACTGCCGTAGATTTCGTCATCGTCATCGAATTCCCGAACCGGAGCGCTCTTCGGCGTGCCCTTGTTCCGGAACTTGAAGAACCAGATTGCAACACCACCGCCGATTACCGCGATCAGCAGGAGCATCATCATTGAAGAACTGTTATCTTTCTTCTTTTCAGGCTCCACAACCGGTTCCGCAGTAGGTGCGGGCGGCGTGGTCGGTTCAGGCGTGACATAGATGATTTCCGGCGTGGGCGTAGGCACGATTTCCTCTTCGGTCAGTACGCTCATCAGATCCCGGTCATCCACGAGATTCAGGAAATAGGTCTCGTAAATCTCGTTCTCCTCATCAATCGGCTTGTCGTAGTCAATGACCAGGTAATAGGTCTGACCGGCGCGGCTTTGCACAGTAATAAACTGTTTGTTCGTTGCCGCACTGTACAGCACATCCAGCGTCTGCATGTTTCCATTGCTAGTGTAAGGCTGGCCGGGACCGATCGGGACATACTCTGTCTGGATGACCGGTTCGGGTGTGGGCTGCGGTTCCTGTGTCACATAGATGATCACAGGCTGCTGGGAAACAGGCTGTTCACTTTGTACCGGTACGGGAATTGTGACTGCCACAGGCTCACGGGTGGGATCAGGATCTTCCGTTTCCGTGGAACTCTGGGTGCTCGGCTTGCGCGTAGGCTTCGGTGTTGCTGTCGCCACAGCCTGAGTAGGCTTGGTGGTCGGCTTTTTCGTCGGCTTCGGCGTAGCCGTAGGCTCGGCGTAATACGGATTGTCCAGCGTGACCATTTCGGAGAAGTTTCCGGCATAGTCATATGCCCGGATTGCGAGCTGCTTATAGGTCAGCAGTACATCTTCCATCCGTACATCCAGCTTTCCGTTTTCCAGAGTGGTGAACAGCAGGCCGTTCACCTGTACGCCGGCAGCGCCGGACAGATCATCCGGAGCCTCCACATGCAGGAGCCGGTCATTGAAACCGGCAGTCACGGTTGGCGCGGTACGGTCAAAGATTTTGATCTCTTTCTTCTCATCCATGAAAACGCCGTCCGCATTATTCAGCCGGACGGTCATGATTCCGTTGGTGGTGATTTCCACATCCACGTAGTAGTAATCATCCAGGAGAGTGAACTTGTCTTTGATCTCGATCCAGTTCCCGTCATCCATCTTGTACTGAACTCGTGCCCAGGTTTCTCCGGTCAGCGGTTTAACCTTGATCCGGACAGCCTTGCTTTTCGCGTTCGTCCAGTCCTGCGGCACTTTGATAACGATCTTGAACAGATCGCTCATGATCACAGGAGTCGGTACATCCGTAGGCTGAACGGGTTCTTCTGTCGGTTCCACGGTCGGCTCTTCGGTAGGAACCTCAGTAGGCTCCTCCGTAGGCACTTCCGTCGGCTCTTCGGTCGGATCGGCCGGCTCTTCTGTGGGATCTTCCTCCGGCTCATCCACCGGTTCATCCTCTTCGGGTTCGGTGTTTTCGACCTCTTCCGTGATCTCGTCTTCGATGATCACTTTATCATCCGTCTCGCCGAAAGCAACGCTCCCGGCAAGAAGGGTGAAAGCCAGCAGGAAACAAAGGATGCTCGTAATCAGATTACGGCTTGTCATCAGTTTTTTCATTATGGGATACCTCCTCATTCTTTTTCGTTGTGGTCTTGTTTGCAGGCTTCTCCTGCATAGCAGTAATATCAGCGGACTGCCGGACATCGTTCAGCATTTTCTCCATATCCTCCAGGCCGATCTTATGGGTCTGGAGAAGCAGAACAATTTCGGTTTCCTCTTCAGCCCGCGTGGTTTCCATCAGCTTCGCCAGTTCATCCTCTTTGGCTTTGATCTGGTCTTTCAGCTGCTGAATCTGTGCCCGATGCTTCATCAGGCTTTTGCGATTGTCTTTTTTGTTCATAGACATTGTTTCATTCCTTTCAGTGTTCGTACATGCGCCCAAAGGCGTAAAAGTGTTCTTGGTGGTAACTGTCATCCATTCGTGCATAGGTGCAGGGTGATCCGCAGTGAACCATCCAGCCGTTTCCGACATACAGGCCGCAATGCGTGATGCCGCTGTCACCTTCAATGGTTCCGGCGAAGAAAATCACATCACCGGGGAGTGCTTCCTCGGGAGAGATATGCTGGCTCATGCTGTACAGGCCCTTCGCACCGGCGTGACCGATATTCCGTACGCCGGTTGATGTGAACAGCCAGGACACAAAACCGGAGCAGTCAAAACTCGTATCCGGTGTGTACCCGCCCCAGACGTATGGATATCCAAGGCGCTTGTTTGCTTCTTCGATCAGAAGGGCAAAGTTGGGATCAGCGTCCAGCAGTTCCTGGGGAACCTCATAGATCGTTGGATCTTTCAGTTCGGAGCAGTTTGGGCCGCGGAAGATACCGTCCATGTTTCCGTGCGTGGACATATACAGGGCGTACAGGCCCATGTTTTCGCGGCTCATGGTATAGACCGGAGCATGAGACAGAATCTTGTTTTCCAGCTTCACCGTACAGGTGGTATAGGTGAACCATTCCTGTGTTTCCTCACCGTCCACAATGACGGTCCGGTAACGCTGCTCACTGGTGATTGTCTCCGTTTTCTTGTACTGCCAATCGAAATACTTGTTGATGATCGGAACAGCATCGTCTATCGTCCATTCCTCACCGCCACGGTATGCGGAGATGATGGCAATCAGGGCATAGGGATCATGCCAGATCTCCTGGGCATCCACTACATACTCGTCATAGCCGGGATGGTAGCGTTCATAGTGATCCATTTCATCCTGGAGTTCGCGTTCCTTCTGGGCATACATACGCTCTGCAGCGCGGACATCCGCTTCTTCAGCGGGATAAGTTCCGGCTGTGATCGCACTCAGGCCGCTTTCCATCAGGGGTACCAGAGAAGAAAGCCCCTGGACAAAGAAAACCAGCAGGGCACCCAGAGCAAGCACAATGACCGCACCTTTATGACGGGAGACGAAGGAAACCACACGGCGCGTGTTCTTTTCACTTTCCTTCGCTGCTTTCTTTCCGCTCTTGTAGGCGGCAGTGCTTCCTGTTTTCCTGCTATAGCGTGCAGCGACATACTCTTTTTTGATTTTCCGCTTCTGCCATGCCCGGGAAATCGGATTGCTGGCATGAGGCGCGGCATTCTCAGCAGTACGCTGAAGCTCATCCTTTTTCTGAAGAAAACGGATGTTCGCTTTGTCCACCTGCTTTTCGGCGTGCTCTGCTTTCCTGTGCTTGCGTAGCTCGTGCCGGTGATGTGCGTTATTGCCAAACCGCAGGGTCGATTCACTTGTCTGCAGGGATGTATCTGCGGCTTCCGCACCGATATCACCGTCAGTGTTTTCACGGAGTGCCTTATGCACTTCATTCGAAATTGCCCGTGTCACTGGCTGTGTGCCTTTACCTTTGTGCGGGGATTTCAGATCCGGCTCAAAGGAAAGCCGGGTGGGCTTTTGCGGAGCGTCACCCGGCTTGAGAACCGTTTTCGTCGGAGTTGTCTTTCCTTTAGCTGTTTTGGATCGTGTCAGCAGATTATCGCTGATCGGCTTTACTTCTTCCTGCGGAAGATCCGGTGTGTCCGGTTTCAGTTCGCTGCGCAGCGATTCAACACGCTGTTTCTGGAGTTTGGTTTTCTGCATCGTCTTTTCGGCTTTTGATGCAGTAACAGGCTGATCCGAAGCAGAATGCTGATCCGAAGCAGCGTTCTTTTCGAGAACCATCTTTCCGGAAAGCTTCTGACGTGCTTTATTTGCCTTCTTTGTAGCTTTCTGAACCTGCTCGATCGGCTTTTTCAGCCCTTCGGCGACCAGCTCTTCATCTGTGAATTGCAGCCGTGGGGCAGATCTCACTGTTTCCTTCATGCGGCAGTCCCTTCTTTAGGTTCAGGCTTTTCAGCCTGTGCTTCCTGCTGCTTCATCTCATGTTCAATGTACAGTGCTTCCATACGCCGGTCTTCACGGCCGGCAACAACGCAGGCACAGTAGCATACGATGAGGCAGAAGAGAACGAAGAGAGCGCCAAAGATAATCAGGATCATACGCAGCATTGCTTATACCTCCATATCCTTGATTGCTGTCCAATCTCGAGACAGAATCTTGCGTCGTGCATCCATCATGACAGGTGTAAAGTTTCTTTTGAAGGAATCAACTTGCTGAACAATAGGGCCAATCACGGAGGCTGCTTCCGGATCTGTTTCCATCAGATTGAACGCAAGAAATATCAGACTATTTACTGCTTGATGAATGATTGAGGTTTGGGAGTTGAAACTCAACCAAAGAGTGTCAATCATGTATCCGTGATTTTCTTCTGTGATCGAAGGAAAGAGATCTATATTTGTTCCAGAGTTTTCAACCGCGGTCTCGCCTGGTAGCGGAAACTGATTACGCTCAGAAGAGATAGACATTGATATGCACTCCTTTCGGTTCTTTATTGTCTTCAGGCTCCTCGGCGCAGATAGGATTATCAGGGCTGGCAGGAGTACCGGGACCGCCGGACACATTCTCCATGGCCTTCCGGATCTTTTCCAGATTCTCATTTCCGATTTCACCGTTATACAGCGGAGAAAGCATTCCCAGAATCATCTGCGGATCAGCGAGTCCGGGCTCGCTGGCGATGCCGCCCAGAGCCGCGATGACTTCGCATTCGTCCCTGTCAATCTTCAGCGGGACGGGGTGGCCGGGGGAAGGATTTCCCCCGGCGACGGTCAGCGGTACACGCTGAACATAGGGATTGCGCTGGCACATCCAGCACTCGACACGTTTGATATCAGGATTACAATTCATTCTTAACCAGCCTCCTTCAAATCGCTTGGTTTGGTAGTAATTGCTTTGTAGATCAGGGTTCCCTTCGGGAAATGATCCTGGAATGGAAGAATCACGTTCCCGTAAAAAAGCAGCCCTTCACCTTCACCGCTCTGCGTCACATAAGACAGCTGATGCGGAGAAATGTTGAGCTGTTTGGAAAGAATCTGCCGGTCGCCGCCTGCCTGATTCAGCATGTAGATGAAATCGGAGTTTTCAAAGATGTTCTCGATTTCGCGGCTAGCCAGAAGGTCTTTCACGTTCTGCGTAATACCAGTCGGGATGCCGCCCCATTTACGGAACCGCTTCCAGATTTCGACCGAGTACGCAGCGGTCTGCTCTTCACGAAGCAGAAGGTGGAATTCATCCATGTAGTACCGGGTAGCTTTCCCATCGTTACGGTTTTCCGTTACGCGGCCCCATACCTGATCCTGTACGATCAGCATACCCAGCTTTTTCAGCTGTTTGCCCAGCTCCTTGATATCGAAGCAAACGAAGCGGTTGCTGATATCTACGTTCGTCCGGTGATTGAACACATTCAGGGAACCGGAAACGAACAGTTCCAGGGCTGTGGCAATACGATGGGCTTCCTTTTCATCCTGATCCAGAAGCGCCTGATACAGATCACCGAGGATCGGCAGATTTTCAGGCACCGGGTCATTCAGATACGGCTGATAAATCATCCGGACAGCGCGGTCGATGACCGTCTTTTCGATCGGCTGTAAACCGTCCCGCCCGCCGACAACCAGTTCACACAGTGACAGGATAAAGTCGGATTTCAGGGAAAGCGGATTCTCATCATCTGAATAGTTCAGATTCATATCCATGGGATTGATGTAGTCACCGGAAGTCGGAGAGATCCGGATGACCTGTCCTTTGAACATCTCACACAACGGGAAGTATTCGCCTTCAGGGTCACAGACAATGATGTCATCATCCGTCAGCAGGAAGGCATTGGCGATTTCACGCTTTGCGGCAAAAGATTTACCGGAACCGGGAGTGCCCAGGATCAGGCCGTTGGGGTTCTTCAGTTTCTTCCGATCCACCATGATCAGATTATTGGAAAGTGCGTTCAGCCCGTAGTACAGGCTTTCACCGCCGGATTGGAACAGTTCCTGAGTCGTGAAGGGTACGAAGATCGCGGTGCTGGAAGTAGTCAGGCCGCGCTGAATCTGAATCTTGTTCAGGCCCAGGGGCAGAGAGGATACCATCGCATCCTCCTGCTGGAAGTCCAGCGTGGTGATCTGGCAGTTATATTTCTGCGCAATGCCCTTCGCCTGAAGGAGAATGTTCTTCAGCTGCCGTTTGGTGTCAGCGGTGTTCGTGAGCAGGAAGGTCAGAAGGAACATACGTTCATTCCGGCTCTGCAGATCTTCCAGCAGTTTCTTGGCTTCACTGCCGTATGTTGCCAGATCGCTTGGGATGATATCAATGTCATACCCGGCACGGACGGCTTTCTTTTGCTCGTCGATCTTGCTCTTGTCCAGGTCTGTGATCTTCCGTTTGATCGTCTTGATCGCTTCAGTCTGATCAATAGAATGGATGTGCATGGTTGCAATCAGGCTGGAATCCATCGCCAGGAAATCAGCAAGCATCCGGTCATTCAGTTCCGGTGCCATGATCTGCAGAAAGCTTGTGGTCGCGTACTTTTCTCCCATCCGGTAAGACCGGCTGTCGGAGAAGTCGAAACTGCTCGGTGCAATGAAATCCTTGGTGGAAAGCCCTGTCAAAGGGAGCCAGCGCCACTCAAATATGAACTTTTCCTGCGTGTCCATATGAAAAATCCCGTGCAGGAGCTGCAAACGGGATTTTCCGTCCAGTGCCTCGGCAGCAACGCCCAGACGCTTGAAGTTGTTCAGCAGGTCAATCTCCACACGTTCCAGCCGGGGCTTTGCCGTGCGGATCGAATCAGCATCAATGCCGAAGGTAATGAACTTGGTCTTGGTCAGCCCGTTGTTGCCCTTCGTCAGCTGATTGTGGAGCATATCCGCGTATTCCTCGCGGATGTTATCGAAACCGTCCTCCTTATAAGGAATCATGACGGACTGTTCAAAGGTTTCCGCATTCGCGGCCAGATTCAGGAAAGAGAACTGAAACTGAATGCTCGCATCGAAGTAATTGAGAAAATCACACCAGCCTTCGAAGATTGCGGTCTTGTCCTCATTCTGCGCCAGCTGATAGTTGATATCCTGGAACTGAATCGTCTTCGTGAAGTGGTTCTCCGTCACCTGGCATACACCGTCAGGCCACATCCGCAGATACGGAATCGTCGCCTGTGCGGTATAGGGCTTTTTGCCCTTTTCATTGGTGCGCTCGATGATTGCGTTTAGCTGTTTCTTCTCTTCACGGGTCAGCTTACGCTGTGTTTCTTTTTTCTTGGGGTTTGCCATGTAAGATTAACTTCACCTCTTTATCAATTTTCGATTGCCGTGCTACGGCAGCGTAAAAGTTTTCGGAACGGTAAATCCGATGCTTGGGCCGGATGAACCGGCTCTGGATCATGCTGTGCAGGATTTTCTCCAGCGGCTGTCCGTTGCGCTCAAACATCGCAAACATGAAAGCCGGTAGCATAGCGACGATCATGATCATCGCGGCTGCACTCAGGGGGAGAACGTTCTTCAACAGGAAGAACAGCGGCACACCGATCAGGATGCCGATTCCGAAACAGACAACCTGGCGTTTGGTCAGGTTGAAAAGGAACTTGGTTTTGATCTGGGTCAGATCTTTGGGTACGGATACATAAGCCATTTTGCTGGCCTCCTTTGTGTTTTATTCTCAGTGGGCTGAGAAGATTGATTTGCTCAGGCTGCTGGTCTTGAACAACGTGAAGCAGAGTAGCACCGTATATCCGATGCATGTCCAGATCGCCTTGATCACATCCGAATCCACCGCAATCGTCTGGATCAGTACCGCGTAAATCGCCACACACACGACAATCAGGAAAGCCTGGAAGCCGAGTGCAAGCAGTGAACGCAGGTAATTCTGCCCCATCTGTCCCCAGTCCCGGTTGGCCATTGTAGCCAGAGGAATCGGAGCAACAGAGGTCACCAGATAGATCTCAATCATCCGGCCATAGATCACAATGAAGATACAAATTGTCAGCACCCAGGAAATCAGGCCGACGAGGAGTGTCTGGAACCACAGCCCGAACAACGGGCCGATATCCATTTCCCGCAGGCTTGCCTCCATGTTGGTGACAACATTGGATAGATCAAGGCTTGTGTTACTGATAATCACCCCGGCAGACCGGTTAACCACGTTCTGCGCTACATCGAAGATTCCCATGATGATGTTCCAGGTGTTGGTCACAATCAGAACAGCAACGAAGGTTTTGAAGACCCACTTGAAAATCGTGAAGGTCTCGAAATCGTGGAAGCTGTTTTTGTCGATGATCATCTGGATCAGTTCATAGGTCATGATGAATGCCAGGATAATGCCGGCAATCGGAATGATTACGGTTTCAGATATGTTTTTGATCATACTGAACACGCTGCCGTTCCATGCCTGCGGGGTTGTGCCCACAGTACCGGCAATCTCAGCAACCTTTTCATTCACGCCATCAAACAGACCTTCAAGGTTTCCCATGATGCCGCTGATGAGCATGTCTTTCAGCCATTCGGTTATCTTATTCCATAGAAAGTTCAATCAGGAATTGTCCCTCCTTTCGGCCCTGCTTCTATGGAGAGCAGGGAAAGCTCCGGAGGCTCCCCGAACGGAAGCCTCCGGGGTAAGTCGTTTGTGGTATCTATGTCGAAAACTCATCAGGTCGAAAAGAGGCTGCTCAGCAGCGGGATCAGGACGGTACCAACCACAGCGACGCCAGCGCCAGCCATGAGCTGCTTCATACCCTGAGACTTGGCACCGGGGTTATCGTTGCCATAACCTTCAAGCAGGTTGATGACACCCCAGACGCCAAGGCCCGCACCAAGCGCGATGACCAGAGTTTGGAGAACATTGATCGCGTTAGTGAAAAATTCCAATACACATTCCTCCTTTCCGATCGTGTAATGGGCATAAAAAAGCGCCGTCTCTGATCAGAAGACAGCGCGGTCGAGGAGTAAACAGAGCCGGTCAACCCATAGGCTCCCGGCACGTCTGCCGGTTGCCCTGGGGAAGACCTGTATGATAAAACTCCGCGTTCATGACCGCGGAGTGAAATAAGAATAGTGAGCCGGGCTCCAATCCCAAACTCACCGCATACAAGATATCATATAGTAAATATCCCGTTCAATGCCCGCCATTATCCTTCTTTGTTCCCCCGGATATCCTTCTTTATTCCCGTCGGGTTCCCGTTTATGTCTGAATTAGTCTGAATTCAGCTCTGACTATGTTTTGAATCAGAACACGGCACTCAAATCGAGTGGTTCATCATCACTCAGCAGCTCCTCATCCAGAGGTTCGATGTCGAAGGCATCATCTTCTTCCTCTTCTTCCAGAGGAAGATCTTCATCTTTCACATTGATTTCAATCACTTCGTATTCATCTTCGGGACGGAGCTTCAGGTTTGTTGAAAGAAAGCGCCCCATATCCAGAGCATTCTTCTTATCATAGTCAGAGAGCTCCCGGTACCGAGGATGCTGTGTGATATCATACTTCTTCGAGAAAAACGGACGCACACCGCGTAATTGCAGAATACACATGCTGCCGTCCATAACAGCGAGTTCATCCATGCTCATCAGGCTTTTACCAAGCTTCTGATAGTTCAGGGAATGGGATACTTCTCGGCCCCGGCTTTCACCGGTATTGAAGGTATCTATTGTTTCTTTGCCGAGGGTTTCCTCCATACTTTTCAGGGTGGTCTGTTCCTTGCCGCCCAGGAATAGTACACTGTCCATATTGCCAATGATGGTATCGGCGTTGTCCTTGTAGATCGCTTTCAGCTGGCTCTGTGTCTGAAGAATCAGGCAGGCAGAGATCTCCCGGCTTCGGATTGTGGCAACAAGCTTCTCTAGATTCGGGATCTGCCCGATATTTGCCATTTCATCAATCAGGCAGCGCACATGCACAGGAAGCCTGCCGCCGTATACGTCATCCGCTTTTTCACAGAGCAGGTTGAAAAGCTGCGTATAGCACATGCTGATCAGGAAATTGAAGGTACTGTCCGTGTCTGACATGATAATAAACAGAGCTGTTTTCTTATCACCGATTGTGTCCAGTTCCAGATCATCGCACGATGTTAGTTCGCGCAGCTCCTGGATATCAAAAGGCGCAAGGCGCGCGCCGCAGGAAATCAGGATGGATTTTGCGGTTTTACCGGCGGCAAGGCGATACTTCGCGTATTGCCGGACGGCAAAATGGTTAGGATCTTTCTTTTGCAGCTGCTCAAACAGCAGATCCACAGGGTTTTTGAAATCCTCATCGTCCTCCCGGACTTCCATGGAATTGATCATTTCAATCAGGGAAGAGAAGTTATGCTCCTTTTCCGGCGTACAGTAATGGATATATCCAATCAGCGCCGTATAGAGCAGGGTTTCCGCTTTCACCCAGAAATCATCACCGCTTTTGCCTTCACCCTTGGTATTGGCAATCAGCGTGGTTACAAATTTCAGGATATCCTTTTCGGAGTGAATATAGGAAAAGGGATTATAGTGCATGGATTTCTTGAAATTGATGGTATTGAGTACTTTTACACGGTATCCATTACGGATCAGCATTTTCCCGCATTCCGTGAGCACACTGCCTTTGGGGTCAGTGACGACATAGGACGAGTGCATCTGCATCAGGTTTGGTTTCAGAAAAAAACGGGTTTTACCGCTGCCTGATCCGCCGACAACCAGAACATTCTTGTTTCGGGCAAGCGCCGGATTCTTCGGACGGCTGTTCATGGTCAGGCGTTCCGTTTGCGTCAGGATGATGTTGTTCTGAAAGTCAGAATCCATGAAGGGCTTTATGTCTTCCGCGGTGCCCCATCGGGCAGAACCGTATTCCGTGTTCTTACGAAACTTTTTGGCATTCTTTCCTTTGATATGCACAGCAAGGCGTAAAAGAAAAGCAAGGCACAGGCCGAGAATCAGGTCTGTCGGATAAAAGCTGGGCAGTGGCGATTCGAACGCACTGCCCAAACCCTGCATATAATGCAGGAACTTCTGTGACGCATCTGCGCCTTCTGCCAGTCGCCAGCCTTCAAAGAGCTTTGAGGCATACAGTCCAATAAAGAAATACGGAATATTCGTCAGAATAATCTTCTTTACTTTCATCGGCTGCGCTCCTGGTGTTTGTGCTTTTCGGGATTCGTCCGCTGTTTCTGACCAAGAATCCGCATCTTGTTCAGCATTTTTCTAAGGGAAGGACGGTTCTGATCCCGGGTTTTCTTCTGTGTGTATTCCGTCAGTGCGCTCGTGATCGCATCCGCGTCGCGGGATTTAAAAAAGACCAGGTATTTATCCTGGCCTTTCACACGCTTTACGGCATAGTCTACACCGTATTTCCGGGCAATCCGTTCAAACCCTTTCAGGTCTTCGTCCTTCACATCGACATTCGCAACGCCGGCATTCTGGCCGATCAGTTCTTTCACCTTCTGTTTCCCATGGGGGATCACATCAGTTTTTTCCCTCTGGCGTTCATGCTTCTTTGCGCTGCGATGCGCAAGGTATTTGGTAATCGCGGCCTTCAGCACTCGTCCGCTGAATTTGGTCGCGTTAATGGATAGTGTCATTGTTTTCTGTTCGATTTCTTCCTGCAATCAATCATCTCCTTGTTGAATTGTTTCGTCAGATTTGATCGGGCCAAGCTCCTTCCAGTCTTCTCTCCCGCATTTTGTGCATTTATACACGGCATATCGGATACGGAAGAAAACATCTTCCCGGTCATATTGATAATCATGCTCGCATGATTCTTTATCATCCTGTTGCTGTAACGGTTTGGTCGGGTCTGTCATTTCTCCTTTTTCACCACCTTGAACCTTTCTCTGCAATCACGGCAGTAATTCGGATAATGCGCGATGGTACTCGGGAATGAGAATGATTTCCCGCACTGCTTACACTTGCGGACAATCTTCCTCGGAGCACCTGAACGCTGCTTGTTTTCTTTCTCTTTATCGAACTGCCTTTTGCAGGCTTTACAGTAATTCGGTATATGTTCCCAGTTCTCATAGTAAAAAACAGGCTGCCCGCATTTCAGGCAAGGCTTTTCCAGACGTTTATTCTCCGGCTGGATCGGCACAGATGGCTCGGCTTTCTTCTTTCCAAACAAGCTTCTGATCTTCTCAAAAAGGCTCAAACTGTAAACCTCCAGTTGCTTTAGTGCGGGTGCCTATTATACCATCCGGCGGACGGGATTGGCAAACGCTTATCTGCCTGGTTCTGGGACGGAAAGCTTTACCGAATGAGGCTTGTGCTCTCTTTCCACCGAACATTTCACGGCGACAATCTGCCCGGCTATTTTCATAAAGCGTTCCGGGTCTTTGAAATGGCGTTTGTATTTCTCCATCAGATCAGGAGAAAGATCAGCATAGCTTTCCTCACCTAGGCCGACGACAAGAAACTTGCCAACAAGGATATCGTACATACAGCCATTTTCATCGTATAGTGCACGGTTCGCCGGAAGATGCATCAGTTTTCCTTCCTCGTTGCAGACAATCGCGACGGGATCATCAAACGGGTAGACTTCCTGGATGTATCCGCCAACTGTCTTCTGCAGGGATTCCAGTCCCGGTGCAATATCCGTTTCATATGGCGTTTTGCCAGGTTCAACCATCAGCACATTCAAATCAGTGATCACCTCCTTTCCGCGGCAAAAGTAAAGGCGCCGCAGCATTCAAGCCGTGACGCCTGTGCGTTTGATTTTGTTGGTTTATGTCAGAATGAAGTCCCGAATGCTTTCCCGTACCCCTGCCAAAGGGATCAGGATTAATCCAAGGATATACGGTACAACAAACAGTGCGAGGCCGGTGAACAGCATATGCATAGAGTTTTGCACTGTCCCCAGGTTGAACATCCTGATGGCAATGGAGACAAGAATCGCAGCGAGCCCCAGCAGGTTCGTGACCACAGAGGTCAGGCTGCTGGCCAGAAGCCCAAGTCCCTGAATCAGATACAGAATCAGGATAACCGGCAGTGCAGCAATCTTAAGCGGCAGTTTCAGCAGTCTCATCAGAACACCTCCCAGGTTTCTCTTCACTCAGATGGTAACACCTCCTTCAGTTTCAGTCCACGATGTCAATTGACATTTTGTAACACTGCGAAACAGCGTTCTGTAATCAGTAGGTCTTTTGTCTTGAGCTTTCTTGGCATTTATCAGATCCGTTTGCTTTTTTTCTTCCTTCCGCTAATCGCAAGCAGGATGACAGCCAGGAGAATGATGCCCGCGCCGGCATACATAACAGGCGTGATCTCAAAGTCAACGCCGGTTTGAATCTCCGGATAATTCACGAAGACAGGGAGTTCATCCGCGACCACATAATTCTCATCAATTACGATCTCTATGGTCTCTCCGCTGACAGTGAAGCCTTCCAGCGTTTCCGTTTCCCGGATCACATAGGTACCGGGCTCCAGATTGTCCACTGTCACAAGTCCGTTCTCACCAGAAACCAGTTCACGGAGCACGTTGCCTTCGGTATCTTCCAAATTGAACTTGACGCCTTCCATGGCATTGCCTTCGTTGTCGGCTTTCACGAATTCATAGATGTTCGGAATATTCACACAGGTAAAGGGAGCAGGCTCAACCCAGTCGTTTCCGACGGTCAGCGTGATATCCTTCATCTTGCTGAATCCTTCCGGAACCTTTGTCTCCTCGATCTTCCAGAAGCCGTAATCGAACTTCGTGAAGATGAATTCACCCTTGTCATTGCTGGTGACGACTTCCACGACTTCACCGGTGCTGGCATTGATCAGGCTGAACTCCACACCGGGCAGGTATTTGCCACTGGTATCCACCTTGATGTACTTGATTCGCTTCAGATGATTTACCAGTGTTGCCACAGGCTCATCACTGTTCCGGTAGTTGTCATCAATGGTGATTTCCGTGATTTCCTTGCTCAGCAGGTACCCTTCAGGCGCGGAAAGCTCTTTTACCTTATACTTCCCGTAGGGAACCTTCTCAAAGGTAATGATGCCGTTTGCGTCAGAGACTGCAATCATCATCTGCTCTCCGAATTCGTTGATCAGCGCGTATTCCGCACCGGGCAGGATGTTTCCGTCCTGATCCACCTTCTTCAGCTTTACGATGATCGGATAGTTCACAATCGTTTCAATCGGCTTTTCCTGATTGATAAACCGGCCATCC
>Ga0310690_10004113_pt1 | contig 21070 bp, 16 predicted proteins | sample AusTroGonzalo_MG_2_FD_207661 | JGI IMG/M metagenome (GOLD analysis project Ga0310690, IMG submission 207661) | Bovine rumen microbial communities from tropical cattle in Woodstock, Queensland, Australia - Gonzalo_04 (v2) (version 2) | ecosystem: Host-associated > Mammals > Digestive system >... | reverse complement strand
TATTTACTTTTTCACTAATTTTGTATAACCTGTAAAAATGGAGACAAAATTACGAAAATCTATCAATGCAACTTTTTACAATGGTATTTGGGATATCATTATAAAGAGTTTAACAACCGGCCCTTTACTAACAAGTTACGCCTTGTGTCTAGGAATGGGTAATATTATGTTAGGTTTTTTACAATCTGTTGTGCCCTTTTCCAATTTATTACATTTATTGGTATCAAATTTTTTAGAAAAAGGAAAATCCCCAAAAAAAATTGCCTGTCTTGCATCAATTATTTCTAGACCTTTCCTTATTTTAATTGCTGCTTCATTTTTTTTAAAAGATTCAACAACCGGCAAAATACTTTTTATAAGCTCCTACACTTTCTTTTATCTTTTAGTTGCTGTAACAGGGGGCGCATTTTGGCCTTGGTGTAAAAAATTAGTCCCCAAAGCCGTCACTATTTCTTTTTTTGCACAAAGAATACGCTATATTTTACTGATTAAAATAATTACAGTAACCACTGTTACAACGTGGCTTGCATTTTTACCAAAACACCAACAAAGCTTGGATTTTTTATTGTATTCTTTATTTTTAACTATTGCTTTTGTGTTTGGAATACTTTACACATTAACTCTTTTTCAAATGGAAGATGTTCGCTTAGAATACCAGTCGATTATCCCCTTCCATCAAAAAATTCGAATTATTATAAAACAAAAATCATTTTTAAAATTTTTATTCAATATAGGTTTGTATAATTTCACATTATCATTTTTTATACCATTTTGTATTGTATTTTTATTAAAAGCCCTTGGATTATCAACTCCCATCAGCATTATGTTTTCTGTGGGTAGCAGTTGTATTGATATTTTATTTATTAATTTTTGGAGAAAATACGCTCAAAAAAAGAGTGTTGCACAAATGATTTTTAGGGCATCTTTTTTCTTTGTTTTTTCTTCAATCTTACTTATTTATTTGTCCATTTATCAAATAGGAACATATCCTATATTAATAATTGCTTTTATTTCAATAGGTATCGCCAATTCAGGCGCAAACTTAGCAATTAGCGATGCCTCTATTGCTTTTGTGCCATCCAAAATGTCCTCTGTTTATATTTCACTAATGAATATTGGTCGTTTTGGATTTTCAGGATTAGGTAGTTTTATGGCTGGTATTACATTAGAAATATTGGAAGGTATCATTCCCAATAAATGGACAGCATTTTTTATTATATCAGCAATTTTATTCAGCATTGCTGCCACACGAATTAAACAAATAAAACCTATTGAAGAATAATATTATTCCTTTTCATAATCGCTAAAAAAATCACCTTGACCAGATAAAACAGCATCAGATTTTTTCTTTTTATTAAATGGAGAAACACTCATTTCTCCGTCATGGAAAGTCAAAGTTAAATGATTGTGTTTTTGAGCACTTTCAAAAGATGATAAAATTTCTTTACCAGAACTGACCAATGCAAACCCTCGTTTTAAAACGTTTTGATAAGAGTAAGAATCCAACAAGCGTCCCATGTTTTGAACTTTATCAATATATCTTTGAAATAAATTTTGAAAAACATTTTGTAGTTGTTCAGATTTATCATCCACACACTGAGCAAATTGATGGACAATTTCCGTCAAATTGGGCAAACCTTTACTGGCCATTTGCACTCGCAACTTTTTTTCGGACAATGTGCGCCCCAAAGAGGAGGTCAAACGTAAATCCATCCCCTGCACTTGTTGCAATAATTCCAAACGCATAGGCACTGCTTTTTCAGCTGCTCCTGTCGGTGTTGGAGCTCTGAGGTCCGCCACATAATCAATCAAGGTCGTATCTGTTTCATGACCCACCGCTGAAATAATGGGAATTTCGGATGCATAAGCAGCTCGTACCACACATTCTTCATTAAATCCCCACAGGTCTTCTAAAGATCCACCACCACGCGCTACAATCAACACATCGGGTTTGGGAAATTTTTCGGGTAAATGATTAAAACCATCGATGGCTGCCGCCACTTCTGTCGCACATGTTTCCCCTTGAACGGCCACAGGCCAAACTAATACATGACGGGGAAATCTATCTGTCAGACGGTGAATAATATCTCGAATCACAGCCCCTGTCGGACTGGTAATCACACCAATTGTTTCGGGTAAATAGGGAATCGTTTTTTTATGATCAGGCTCAAACAAGCCTTCTTTTTCCAATTTCTCTTTGCGTTCATTTAAAAGCTTTAAAAGTGCACCAACTCCTGCAGGTTCTGCTTCATCCACAATCATTTGATAATTGGATCGGCCAGGATAGGTGGAAAGTTTCCCAGTACAGATAATCTCCAAACCTGTTTGAATAGCTTGCATAGTAGCAGAAGATCTACCTCGCCAGCAAATAGCCGACAAAACAGCATCTTTATCTTTTAAGGAGAAATAAATGTGTCCTGAGGTTGCTCGCTTCACGTCACTTACTTCCCCACGCACTTTGATATGTGAAAACACTTGTTCCACACAAGACTTTAAAGAAAGTGATATCTCTGATACCGATAAAATGGGTGCTTCAGTCATGGTAAAATTATAGCAAAAAATCACATTTTAAGCAAGTAAAGAAATTTTTCCTTGACGAAAAGAGGGAAAATGGCCTAATATATGCCTTATAAGGAGACAAGTATGAAAAAAATTATTCTTTCAATTTTATTGGTAGTGCTTATTGCTTTAGGTTGGTTCTATTTTCATGGCAAAAAAGAAAATCCCATGGATGCTAAAAATTTTGAAATGGCCAAAGTCCAAAAAGGTGATGTAGTTTATGCAGTATCGGCCTCTGGTAAAATTCAACCTATCAATACGGTCAGCGTAGGTACCCAAGTTTCTGGTATTATTGAAGAGGTGTTAGCCGATTACAATGATGAAGTAAAAGAAAATCAAATCTTAGCTAAATTGGATACTTCTGTTTTACAGGAAAATTTAAATGACGCCAAAGCACGCTTAACATTAACGCAAACCAAGCAAAAAATTGAACAATTAAACTATAACCGCACAAAAAAATTATATGATGAAAAATTGATTGCTAAGGCCACTTTGGAAGAAGCAGAAGTGGCACTAGAAACCGCTAAAGCTAATGTATTAAGTGCCCAAGCCGAATATAACAAGGCAGAACGTAACTTCGGATATGCCACAATTACCTCACCTGTATCAGGTACCGTCATCTCCAAAGAGGTGGAACAAGGTCAAACAGTGGCAGCCAGCTTGTCTACGCCTACTTTGTTTAAAATTGCTGAAGATTTAACCAAAATGCAAATTGAGGCAAATATTGCTGAAGCTGACATTGGCCAAATCAAACCGGATATGAAAGTAACTTTTACAGTGGATGCCTATCCAGATGATACTTTTGAAGGGCAAGTACAACAAATTCGGTTATCCCCCACAGAAGAATCCAATGTAGTCATGTACACCGTGGTTATTCAAGTGGATAATTCTTCGCGCAAACTATTACCAGGCATGACCGCTTCCGTCAATATCAAAATTCAGGAAGCCAAAGGTGTTTTAGTACTCCCCTCGATGGTGTTACAATACAAGCCTAACGCCGAAATGAAGTCCAAGATGGATGTGAAAAAAATTGATGATTTGGATAAAGATCAAGCTGTTGTCTATAAGTTAAAAGATCATAAAATAATGCCTGTGATCATTCGTAAAGGTTTATCCAATCTGACCAATGTAGAAATTACCGAAGGCTTACAAGCCGGTGATGAAGTTATCCTACAAGCCAAAGGAGCACGTCGTCGTCCATGACAACACCCGTCATACGCACTGAAGATTTATGCAAAACCTACTTTATGGAAGGTGGGGCAAAGCAAGATGTGTTAAAGCATGTCCAATTTGAAATTCAAAAAGATGAATTTGTGGCAATTATGGGACACTCTGGTTCAGGCAAATCCACACTGATGAATATATTAGGATGTTTGGATCGTCCCACATCAGGTCAGTACTTTTTGGAGGGACAAAATATCGCCCAAGCAACTGATAAAGAGTTAGCTACCATTCGGGGTAAACGTATTGGTTTTGTGTTTCAAAACTTTAATTTAATGATGAAAAGGTCCTTAGCAGATAATGTATCTTTACCCCTTATTTATCAAGGTATAGGGCAAAATGAACGTTATCGCCGTGCTGTGGAATTGCTGGATAAGGTGGGTTTAAAGGGTTATGAGGACAGACTTCCCACCCAAATTTCAGGTGGTATGCAACAACGGGTCGCAATTGCCAGATCTTTAATCAATAATCCTGCTATCATTTTTGCTGATGAACCAACGGGAAATTTGGACACACGCACTTCAGTTGAAATTATGAATTTGTTCACAGAACTCAATAAACAGGGTATCACGATTGTTTTGGTCACCCACGAAGAAGATATTGCCGATTTTGCCAAACGTTTGATCGTGATCCAAGATGGGCAAATCAGTTATGATGGCCCACGGAAGGATTACAAACCATGATTTATCAAATCTTACGTGAAGCATGGATTTCAATTTCCGCCTATAAAATGCGCTCCTTTTTGACAATGTTAGGTATTGTGATCGGGGTAGCGGCAGTGGTGTTGATGGTCGCTGCAGGCCAAACCGTTCAAAATGAAATTACAAAAACTTTTGATTCTATGGGAACAAATTTAATTATCATCGCCCCAGCTGAAACAGTCAGTGGTGGTGTGCGTGGCGGACGCGGACGCCCCAGTGTCACATTTGATGATGTGGAAGCTTTAAAAGAATTGCCCGATGTGGAAACAGCATCCTATGTTATTAACACAGCGGCTCAAGCTGTTTTTGGAGCCAATAACTATGGGGTTAGTGTTTATGGTACAACACCCGAATATTTGCAAGTTGGCAATTGGGAAATAGAAGACGGAATTGCTTTTACAGATAAAGATTTAAAATCAGGAAAGCCTTATGCTATTATCGGCCAAACAGTGGTGGATGAATTGTTTGGACTGCAAAATCCAATTGGAAAGACTTTGCGTTTAAGGGGTAAACCTTTTACTGTCATTGGCGTTTTAAAGGCCAAAGGTGATAATTTAATGGGCAATGACCAAGATAATATTGTCATGATGCCGGCCACCACAGTGCGTCAACGGTTGAAGGGATCAAATCGTCCCCAATATGCCGATATAGCTTTTATCAAAGTGACGACAGAGGATCGCATGGAAGCCGTATCCAATCGTGCTGAATTTTTACTGCGTCAACGCCATCGTTTAAAGGAAAAAGCTCCCAATGATTTTTCGTTACATTTAATGACAGAAATGGTGGAAAAAGTACGCCAAATCGGTTTTATCTTGTCCATGCTATTGGCCGCTATTGCTTCTATTTCTCTAGTTGTAGGATCTATCGGTATTATGAATATGATGTTGGTATCGGTGACAGAACGTACCCGTGAAATCGGTACGCGTAAAGCCTTGGGAGCACCAAATAAATGGATTATGTTTCAATTTCTGGCAGAATCTATTTTAATTTCCTTTATCGGAAGTTTTTTCGGTATGGTACTGGGTGTTATCTTATCACAAATCGGTGGTGCTATATATGACATTAATGTTCCTATTTCTGTATGGTCTGTCATTATTTCGGCCAGTGTTGCCATTATCGTGGGTATTCTATCGGGCATGATGCCTGCACGAAAAGCCATGAAATTAGACCCAATCGAAGCTTTGAGATATCAATAGGAAATTAAAATGCAAAAATGGGAAAAAGCACTCCTGCAATTTTTAAAAAAATATGAAAATAAGCCTTATTTTGAAGGGGCTTTATTGTGTGGCAGCTATGCCACTGGCAATCAAAATGAATTTTCAGATATTGATGTGCATATTTTAATTTCAGATACCCAAAATTGGCGTGAACGTGGTATGGTGCGCACCGATGGATTTTTAATTGAATATTTCATTAACCCCATCAAAAAAATCAAACAAGAATTTCGCGATGATTATTCTGATGGTGGCAATGCCTCAGCCAATATGTTCGGTTATGGAAAAATTTTATTTGATAAAAATGGTAATGTAAAAAAGCTCAAACAAGAAGCACTCAGATTTTTGAAAAAAACACCCAAAAAAATAACGCCACAAAAATTGGCTTTAGATTTTTATGGAGCTTGGGATTTAATGGATGAACTTAAATGCGCTATCGCAGAAAAAAGAGGGTTTGATTTAGTGTATTATGAACTGGTCAAAAAATTATTAACGATTCACTTTAAATTAAATGGCATTGCAAAAATCTCTTTGGCAAAGACAGAAAAGATTCTGTCCAATCCGAAATTCGCAAAACAATACCATATCCAAAAATTACCTGATCAAAAATTTACAAAACTATTTTTGTCAGCACTTCAAAATAAAAAGCAAAACGCTATCCAAAAACTATTTAATTTTGTGATGACAGAATCAGACGAGTTTGATATTGGTCAATTTAAATCTAAAATAAAAATCTAATTTTAGCTTCGCCCTTTTTGTTTTTGACGTTCTATAGCCATTTGATGGACTAAATTTCTAACATTTTGACAACATGCATCCAATGGTCCCTTCCCTTGCAATTCATTGTCATATTGTTGATGCGTCATTATAAACAATAAACAAATCTGTCCATCTTGAACCACATACCCCAAACGATAAGGATGATTTAATGAACGAACTTTCGCCACACTGATACGACTTTTAAAATGGCGCTTTAAATCTTGACGCGCACGTCTTTGTAAATCAGAAGGAGACAAACGGCGTAATCTGGTGATCTCCCGATTTAAAGCTGTCATTATATCCGAATTTGTTTGCAACTTCTTGCGTTCATCTTTATAGCGTTCCGTTTCAAAAAGAGGATGCCAAAAAGTTTCTTTATTTGTTGATGAAGAAGTCACCAGTTCTTGTACATTTTTTTCAGATTCTTCTGGTTTAATTGAATCAACAATCACTTTAGTTTGCTGTGGTCGTATAAAATTCTTTTGATCCAAGAAACGACGAAAATCATCAGAACACAAATCTAAGGGGCTTTGTCCCATATCGTTTTTTTGACTTAACAAACATTGCTGCTCTGCTTCGGGTAATTTATCCAATAGTTTCAAAAGCCCCTTTTTACTATGGCGACATAGTTGATGTAAGCACGTATTTCCGTCTTCATGAGGGCTCATTAAACGACGAATAAAATCGGGATATTTATCTTTCATCGTCTTCATAATTTCATTCATCATAGAAGTATTACCAGAACAGGCAAACTGGTATAATAAATCAAACCGATTATCCATTGTTAATTGAATATTTGGATTTTGACGTATTTCAGGGGGTAAAGCTTCCCAACTTGAAGCCAACGATGAACCAAAGCTTTCCATTTTTGAAAAAGAGCTAATCCACATCAACGCCAACAACGGAGACGATTTAAATTTACGGCAACCTGCTTCGAAAATATTCCAATTTAAGCGATTTTTATCTTGAAACAAAAAAGAACGCTTAGCTGGCTGAGTTCTTCCTCTAGAATCATACTTTTGAATAATTTCCATCATCTCTTTATCGGAAATTTTTTCTTTTTCATACAAATCCCAACACAAAAATTTCCGTTCACCATCTTTTTTGATACATACCTCTGTTAATTCTTGTTTTTGTTCTTTAAGAATTTGAAAATAATTTTTTTTCGCAGTATCTGATGCATTAGCTAAAATTTCTTCAAATTTCAAAGCAGGAATATTAGCGCGAACTTGATGATAAAAATTTTTGTTTACCTCAGCTGAATGAATAATTTCCAAAAACGTCAAAACTGCTGCTTGTTGTTTTTCTGGTGTTGTATTTTTACACAAAATTTGGTCCCAAAACAAACATTGATCCCGTTCACAAAATACATCTATCTTAGAACAAACCAAACAACAAACTTCATGGCTATTTTTTGAACCGTATCGTAAATAACTAGCCAAATCTTCTATAAATTCTTTATTTTTGGATTGTTTTCTTAAATTAATATTTTTTAACTGAGAAAAAAGCCAATGATCTAATTTTAAACTCAAGTTGTCTGGATATTTTTTCGATCTACTTAGTGTCGCCATTACTAATTCAACCGGCCAACGCGGATTTTGTTTCAGAATATCCTCTAATAAAGAAAGGGCATTTGGTTGTGAAAAATCCTTTTTTTTGAACAAAAGACCAGGAAAAATACCGTTATTATAAACATAACTCATCAAATATTCGGGCTTTTTCTTTAATAAATCCACCAAAACGTACATACTTTGAGCTTCTGCTTGAGACATTGTTGACTGAGTAGAAGCAACAGACTTTATGATTTCTTCATATTTTGTTGGGCCCAAAAGTTCATTCAGGGTCAATTCTACACTCAAACATTCCAAATCATTTTGAGAAACTGTAGGATTAGTTTCTTTTAAACACGCCAAATCTGTCTCATTCCAACGTCGATATTTTCTGCTTGTAAATATCTTGTCCATAAAAACCTCAGGCTCAGTTTCTTGCTCTTGAGGCCCATGATAAAAATTAACAACTATTTTTTGGTTATTAAACTCTGAAATTGTCGTATTTTCCATTAAACTCTCCATATGCTTAATTATAACATAGCGAATGATTTTTGTCAATATTTACCTCATTCCTAACAAAAAAATATCTGCTTGCAGTTTTTGACAAACTAACTTATAATGAAAACATGATAGAAAATATTCTGACACGTTATTCGTTTAAACAATTAATCGGAACATTTTTAGCCGTTCTGTTTTGTTTGACAGCTATTATCATGTTATTTGACATGGTGGAATTGTTACGCATGGCTGCTAAGCAAGAAAATATTGCCTTTATTGATATCGTCACATTAGCACTGCTTAAATCTCCTATGATGGTACATATCATTCTGCCTTTTGTGATTCTAATTACAGGCATGATTTTCTTTTTACGTTTTAATAAATCATCTGAACTGATTGTTATGCGAGCAGTTGGTGTTTCAGTTTGGAATATTTTAATGCCACTGTGTGGGTTAATTTTTGCCTTGGGGTTATTTGACGTACTCGTTTTCAGTCCCATTATTTCACGTACGGCTCGACGCTATGAGCGTTTAGAAGAAAGATTAAACATGTCTGGTTCTACGCCTTTTGTATGGTCAGAAAGTGGCTTTTGGTGGCGTGACAATCAAGAGGATGGGACAATGGTTTTGCGCGCTTCTCATGTTCATCAAAACGACAAGCAAATTATATTAGAGGATGTTTCTTTTTTTGAATTGAATACAGATGGATTATCAGAACGCCAAATTGAAAGTCCTAAAGCTATTTTAGAAAATGGTCAAATCCATATGCAAAACGCTTTTATCATCGACCCTATGAATGAAAATCTGCAATCTGTATCACATTTAACATTCGATACCAGCTTAAACATGGAACGTTTGTTGGAAAAATTTGATGCTCCACAAACAATGTCTTTTTGGCGGTTTCCAAAATTTATTCGCTTTTTAAAAGAAGCTGGTTTTTCAGCTCAAGCACATGAAGTATATTTTTTTGAATTAACTGCTTTTCCGTTATTTTTGGTTGCTATGTTTTTATTATCAGCTTTATTTACTTTTCCACCATCCAATCGTCAAGGTGGAACATTTTTACGCGTTTTAATGGCCATTGGGGGTGGCTTTTTGCTTTACTTTTTTTCGCGTATCACAAATGTGTTGGGGCAAAATGAAAGTCTGCCTCTATTCTTGTCCGCCTGGGGCCCTGCATTGATCTGTATCCCCTTATGTATTTCAGCCTTATTATCTTTAGAAGACGGTTAAACTTCAAATTTATAAAAAGCACCCTTACCCACCTGAACAGTTGTGTCAGATGTCAATTCTGGGGCCAATTTTAAATCTGTCAGTTTTTCATTACTGACTTTAACAGCGCCTTGCATAAACAAACGACGCAATTCACCTTTGGATTTAAATTTATTTGAGGTCATCAAGGTTTCCAATAAAATTTGACCATTATCCCAACCGTCTTGTTTTTGGATTTTTAAAACAGGAGCATCATCAGGCACAGAACCTTGTTGGAAAGCTGTTTTGAAATGATCTTCAGCGGGTTGAACAGCTGCTTCACCGTGATAAAGCCGAACAATTTCACGTGCCAATTCCATTTTGATATCACGTGGATTTTCCCCTTGATTCAAACGGATTTGAATTTTTGCCACATCATCCGGCGGTAGGTCTGTACATAAATCATAGTATTTGATAATCAAATTATCAGGCACTTTCATCATCTTTTCATACATGACGGCAGCCGGTTCATTAACACCCACATAATTGCCCAAAGACTTACTCATCTTTTCAACACCATCCAAACCTTCCAACAAAGGCATAAATAGCGTAATTTGAGGATCTTGGCCAAAGTCTTTTTGGATATTGCGTCCCATTAAAATGTTAAAGGTTTGATCTGTTCCACCCAATTCCACATCAGCTTTAACCGCAACCGAATCATAGGCCTGCATCAAGGGATAGAAAAATTCATGCACTGCAATCGGTTGTTTAGCATTATAGCGTTTTTGAAAATCATCACGTTCCAACATACGTGCCACTGTTGTTTTAGAGGATAATTCAATCACTTCACGGAAAGTCATTTTGTTAAACCATTCGCTGTTAAAATGCATTTCTGTTTTGTCTTTATCCAAGATTTTGAAGATTTGTTCAGCATAGGTTTTTGCATTGATAGCCACCTGTTCTGGTGTCAGTTGTTTACGCGTTTTGCTTTTGCCTGTCGGATCCCCAATCATGCCTGTAAAATCACCGATAATCAAAACGGCTTGATGGCCTAAATCTTGCATTTGACGAATTTTACGCAAGACCACTGCATGTCCCAAGTGAATATCTGGCGCAGACGGATCCAACCCCAACTTAAAACGCAACGGCCGATGTTCTTTTTCGGCTTTTTTCAATTTTTCCATAATAATTGGGGTTTCGGTTGCTTGCGCCACACCTTTCAGCATCATTTTTAAAGTATCTTCAGCAGTTGCCATTTTAATATCCTTTCAAACTTTGGGAGCATTTTAGCAAAAATGCCATAAAAAAGCAAGAAAGAAAAAACTTGAAATTTTTCGGATTTATTGTTACACTTTACTAAAAAGGAGAAATCCATGAAGAAATTGTTATTAATGGTTTTAGTGCTTTTAGCTGGATGCGCCAGTGATGATAAAAACGTTTCGGCTGAAACACCCGAGGGATTATATCTGCTGGCCTACAGAGATTTTAAGGATAAAGACTATGAAAAAGCGGTCAAAAAATTTGATCAAGTGGAACAGCAATTTCCTTATTCCAAATGGTCCGAGCGTGCTCAGATCATGGCCGCCTACAGTCAGTATTTGCAAAATGAATACACAGATGCATTATTGTCATTGGATCGTTTTTTACAGTTGCATCCTGGTAATAGAAATGTTCCTTATGCAATTTACTTAAAAGCTCTATGCTATTTCGAACAAATGTCAGATCCTTTACGCGAACAAGAAATGAGCGCAAAAGCAGACAAAACATTCAAAGAAATTTTAATACGTTTTCCCAAAAGCATCTATGCTAATGATGCAAAAGAAAAACTTATTGCTATCCAGAATCACTTAGCAGCTAAGGAATTGGCAGTGGGGCGTTATTATCAAAAAAATGAAGACTATATTGCTGCTATGAACCGCTTTCAAAGTGCTATCAAGGGTTGGCCTGAATCCAACCAAATTCCAGAGGCTTATTATCGTTTAGCTGTGTGTTATAAAGCTATTGGCATGATAAAACAAATGGGACAAGTACGCGAAACATTAAAAAAGAAGTTCCCAGATTCCATTTGGGCTAAAAGAGCCGATGATATTTAAAGGATAAAATATGCTGACCAGTTTAAATATTCAGCATTTTGTTTTGATTGACCATTTATCTTTGACATTCGACAAAGGGTTTAGTGTTTTTACGGGTGAAACTGGTGCAGGAAAATCCATCTTATTGGATGCACTGGCTTTGGTCTTAGGGGGCAGAGCAGAAACACGCTTTGTCGCCAAAAATACCGATCAAGCAGTCATCAGTGCAGGCTTTACATTACCCCAAAAGCATCCTGCTTTTCAAATTTTAGATGAACAAGGTTTGGCCCATGAAGATGAATTAATTATTAGACGCACTCTGTCCAAAGATGGTAAGTCCAAGTGTTTTGTATCCGATCAACCTGTCAGTGTTGGATTATTGAAAACTTTGGGTGAAACGCTGGTTGAAATTCACGGACAATTTGCCACTCACAGCTTATTAAATCCTGCCACTCATCTAACTACTTTAGATACCTATGCTAATTTGGAAAAACAGGTAAAAGAAGTTCAAATTTTATGGCATGATTGGCAAAACAAAAAACAGTCTGTTACAGATTTTGAACAAAAGCTGACCGAACAACAATCAGATGAAGATTTTATGCGTGAAAGTTTGGATGAACTGGAAAAGCTCAATCCCAAGGCTGATGAAGAAGAAAGATTAACCGCGCGACGCACAGAGCTGATGAATGCCGAACGTATTATTGAAAATGTGAAAAATGCTTGTGCCTTATTAGCCGATGAAGAACAAGGGGTGTTACGATTAATCAGCAAAACAGATAGTCAGCTCATTAGTGCCGACAAAATCACCAACGGTAGTTTTGGAAATGAAATAAATCAATTAGCGGATGCCCAAAATTTACTAACTGATTTATCGGATACTTTGGAACATAAACTCAATGATTTTGGGGATACTTCGGAATTACCCGCTATTGACGAAAGACTTTTCCTGTTACGTGATTTAGCACGTAAACACCATGTAAGTATTTCTGATTTACCTGAATTAAAAGACAAATTAGCTCATGATTTAAAAATGATCACTCATGGGGAAGATGAATTAATACGCTTAAAACGATTGGCCGAAGATGCACGATTAAACTATTTAACAGCTACACGAGATCTTTCTAAATTACGCCATCAAGCCGGTGAAAAATTGGCCAAAGCTGTCATGAAAGAATTGCCAGATTTAAAACTAGAAAAAGCCACTTTCCAAGTAGATGTGCAAGATTTGGATGAATCTTTGGCCGGCCCAAATGGTATGAATCAAATAACCTTTTTGGTGACCACTAATAAAGGATCTGATTTAACACCGATTCACAAATGCGCTTCGGGTGGGGAATTGGCGCGTTTTATGTTGGCGTTAAAGGTCAATTTGGCCGACAAATCCAATACAACATTAGTCTTTGATGAAATCGATACAGGGATTTCGGGCGCGACTGCCAGCGCCGTTGGCGAAAGATTGGCACGCTTGGCTGAATTACATCAAACTTTGGTGATCACCCATTCACCGCAAGTGGCAGGCCAAGGCAAACATCATTATTTGGTACAAAAGGCTGATACCGAAAATACCACCATCACTTCTGTTCAAAAATTGGATAAAGTCGGCCGATTAGAAGAAATCGCCCGCTTGGTATCAGGTGCAAAAATTACAGATAAATCCAGAGAATTAGCCGAAGAATTATTAAAAAATTAAAACACTTTACCTTTACTTTCAGGTGTTTTTATGCTATAATACGTCAATATTTTTGAGAAAAGAGGAAAATTAAATGTCTTTAAATATGCGTAATATCGCCATTATTGCCCACGTGGACCATGGCAAAACAACTTTTGTGGATGCTTTTTTGCGCCAATCTGGTGCTTTCCGTGAGAACCAACAAGTTGCGACTTGTGCAATGGATTCTGGCGAATTGGAACGCGAACGCGGTATCACAATTTTGGCCAAATGTACCTCTGTAGAATGGCATAACTATCGTATCAATATTGTGGACACGCCGGGACACGCCGACTTTGGTGGCGAAGTAGAACGTATTTTGTCCATGGTGGATGGCGTAATTTTATTAGTAGATGCAGCCGAAGGCCCTCTGCCCCAAACAAAGTTTGTGTTGGGTAAAGCTTTAAAATTGGGGTTACGCCCCATCGTTGTGATCAATAAAATTGATCGCCCAGATGCACGCCCGATTGAAGTCAATAATGAGGTCTTTGACTTGTTTGCAAACTTGGGGGCCACGGATGAACAACTGGACTATCCCTCTTTGTTTGCCAGCGGTCGTGAAGGTTGGGCTGTTGAAAATTTAAATGACGAACGTATTGATATTGAACCGTTATTCAAAAAGATTATTGAACATGTACCAGCGCCCGAAAGTGACGATAATGGACCGTTTAAAATGTTGGTAACAACCTTGCATATGGATCCGTTCGTGGGGCGTGTTTTAACGGGCCGCATTACTTCGGGTAGGGTCAAAACTAACCAAATGATTAAAGCTTTATCACGTGATGGTCAAACAATTGAAACCGCCCGCGTGAGTAAGATTTTGGCCTTCCGTGGACTCAAACATCAAGCTATTGAAGAAGGTGTAGCTGGAGATATTGTCAGCATTTCAGGTTTCCAAAAAGCAACTGTGGCAGATACTTTATGCGACCAAAGTGTCACGGATGCCATTCAAGCACAACCTATTGACCCGCCAACTTTAGCAATGACTTTTTCCATCAACACATCACCTTTGGCGGGACAAGATGGTGATAAGGTCACTTCCCGTATGATTTGGGATCGTTTAGTTAAAGAAGCTGAAGGTAATGTAGCACTCAAAATTGCCCGTACAGATTCGACGGATGCTTTTGAAGTGGCTGGACGCGGTGAATTACAGTTGGGTATTTTGATTGAAACAATGCGCCGTGAGGGCTATGAACTTTCTGTATCCCGTCCACGTGTGGTCTTCAAAGAAGAAAATGGGCAAAAGATGGAACCAATGGAGGAAGTCGTCATTGACGTGGATGATGCTTATACCGGTGTTGTGGTGGAAAAATTAGCCTTACGCAAAGCTGAAATGGTGGAAATGAATCCTTCGGGCGGTGGTAAAACCCGTATGATTTTCCATGCACCTTCGCGCGGTTTAATCGGTTATCATAGCGAATTTTTAACAGATACCTGTGGGACAGGTGTGATGAACAGAATTTTTCACAGTTATGTGCCCTATAAAGGGGAAATTCAGGCCCGTCGAAATGGTGTATTGATTTCCACAGAAAGCGGTAAGTCTGTGGCCTATGCCCTGTGGTATATTCAAGAACGTGGTCCTTTGTTCATTGGTGCTGGTGTAGATGTCTATCCTGGTATGATTATTGGTGGTAACGCCAAACAAGGCGATATTGAAGTGAATCCCATTAAAGGTAAAAAACTCACTAATATGCGTGCAGCCGGTAAAGACGAAGCGGTGGTATTGATTCCACCCGTTTTGATGCCTTTGGAAGCAGCACTTTCCTATATTGCCGATGATGAGTTGGTAGAAGTTACCCCCAAACACATTCGCTTGCGTAAAAAATATTTGGATTCCAACGAACGTCGTAAATTTGAACGCGGTCGGTTGTAAAAAAACAAAAGGGGGAATATGGGAAAAAAATTAAAGCAACCATCTAACTTTCAATTGATGAAAGAAGTGTTGCGAATTTGTCTGTCCGCCCCCAAAAAAGATAAACGTTCCTTTTTAATTGTAGTAGCATTATTTGGAGCTGCTTCTGTCTTTGAAGCAACCATTCCTGTTTTAGGCGCCAAGCTCTTAAACACCTTACAAAATTCACTTTCTACTGGCACAGTCGGGGCAATTTTAATTATTTGGACGATTTGGTATGTCTTAGTTCACCAGTTTTCTAGCTGGTTTACTATTGCAGGCGAAGCATTCTTGGATGTTGTCTTTTGTCGCTATAACACTGTTTTTTGTCAAAACAGAACCAAGGCATTTTTACAAATGCCCCAATTACTTCTTTCATCTGCTTTTCGCCAAAAAGCAGTCAGTTTGATTCCCAGAATCGGACGTACAGGCGAAAATATGGTTTATAATTTCGTTATGTTTTTATTTCGCTGTATTCATGTATTTGCATCGGCTATTTTATTGATTGGTTTTTTACCTTTATGGGCTGGTATTATTTTTCTGCTATCTGCCTGTTATGGTATTTTTAATGTATGGATCAATACAAAATTAAAAGACACGCAAGAGGCCAGCTTACAAGCTGAAACAAACAGTCATGCAGATCGTGAAGACACTCTGGAAAATTGCGCTAATATTCGTATGTTGGGCATTGAAGACAATGCCTTACAACAATTACAGGAAAAATATGAAATTTTTCATCAACTCAATCAAAATTACCACGTAAAACAAATCATTTTTCGTTTAATTCCAATTATTTTTAATATTATAAGCTATTTAATAATAATAGCTATCGGCATTCACCTGGCTTTTCAACAAAAAAATATCGGAACTTACATAATGTTGACAGGACTTGGTTTTGATGTTTTAAATTATATTGTATCTGCTGCAGATCGTTTTAAATGGTTACATTTAGATAGTATCAATTATCTGGGGCTGTGCAAACAAATGGATTATAATATATCTTTAATACCAAAATCAGGCAAAGAAAAACTGGGGACGATTAAAGAAATTTCACTGGAAAAAGTTTATTTTACTTATCCCGAAGAAAAATATCCTGTTTTAAACAATCTTTCCTTAAAGATCAAAGCGGGTTTACGGGTAGCTATCATTGGTAATTCGGGCATGGGTAAATCCACCCTTATTAATGTCATGCAACACGCCTATGAAATCCAAGGAGGAAAAGTGGCTTTTAATGGCAAAGATGTGCGCAGTATTTCACGGGATTCCTTACGAGATTCCTTAACTTACATAGATCAACATCCAACTTTTTGGAATCAAAAGACGATCAAAGAAAACCTGTTGATATTCAATCCAACAGCCACGGATACAGAACTCTATCAAGCATTGCAATCTGCCAATCTTTTGGATGAAATTATACGAAAAGAAAAGGGAATTGATTCAAAAGTCACCACTTTGTCAGCAGGTCAAAAACAAAGGCTTTCATTAGCAAGAGCTCTGCTTCGTCATACACCTATTGTGATTATGGATGAACCAACTGCTAATTTGGATACACATGCCCAAACAAAAGTGTTAGAAGGCATTAAGAATTTATCCAAAGTAAAGGGACAAAAACCAACGGTTATTTTTGCCAGTAATGTGCCAGCCGAAATTGCCAGTGCAGACCGAATCCTTTTGTTAGAAGATGGACGGATTGTGGAAGATGGCGCACCTAAAAAATTAATGGCAAATCCTAAGACAAAAGTATATAATAGACTCAAGCGTTATAAACTGCTATTTGAATAGGGAGAAAGAAATGCAACTAATATCAGCCGAAAGCAAACAAATCATCCTTGATTTAAAAGAAGCTTTAAGTATTGCAGTCCAAGGACATAAAAAATTGTTCGGATGGGGTGTGGCTTTGATGATTTTAAGGGGAGCTTTAAGATTATGCATCCCCATTGTTATTTCTATTGTCATTTCCCAAATTCAAAACAGTTTTGATACTAAAATTATGACAAGCGTCTTAGTTTTTTGGATTATTCTCAATTCATTTTTAAGCCACTTTATTGATTTTTTGGAATTTATCTTTTGGGATTGGATGGAACCTCTAAGACTTTTTTGTCATAATCACTTATTCAAGTGTAATTTGAACAATTTATTACATACGCCTCCTATTGTTTTGGAAAACCAACAATCTGCAAAAATTATATCTACTCTCAACTCTCTCAATCAATCATTATCTATGATTTTGATGCATTCTTTACGTATTATGACACGTTTCGTAGCTTGGGCTGGTGCTTTTTTTATTTTATTAAAGGAAAGACCTTCCTTTACATTAATTATTTTCATCTGTTGGTTGTGTGCTTATTACAGCAACAATAAAATTGTCAAACATTTTTCAAGAGTGGATGAAATTGAAAAAAAGCGAATCCAATACGACGCCGAAAAAACAGACCATATGGATAATTTAGTCAATATCAACACACTTCAAATTCAAGATAAAGTCGTAGAAGATATCAGTAAAAAGTTAGATGAGTATGCTTGGTTCAGTTTTCGTTGTAATATGAAGGAAGATGCCGCCCGAGGTTTGATTGTCTTTTGGGATGTTTTGCCCATCGTCATTACAGGATTGATGGCTGCCATGACAGCTATTCAAACAGAGGACATCGGAAAATTTATTTTACTAACAGGAATGGTTTCTGCTATGGTTAATACTGGTTCCAGCATCTTATATTTTTCCGGTTCTGTTATTAAAAGTCTTAAAACCTATCGCAAATTAACCAATGAAATGCAATACGATCATTCGCTGGATTTAAAACTGGGTAAAAATAAATTACCCGCTGGTGGACATGTGGAAATGCGCAACATTTCATTTACTTATCCTGAATCCAAAGAAATGGTGTTAGAAGGCCTTTCATTAAAAATCAAACAAGGTGATCGTGTCGCAATTATCGGCAATTCAGGCATGGGTAAATCCACCCTTATTAATGTCATGCAACACGCCTATGAACCACAAAAAGGACAAGTGATTATCAATGGTAAAGACGTGCGCAAGATTTCGCTCAAATCATTGAAACAAAACATCACTTATATCAATCAACATCCTATTTTTTGGCGACATAAAACGATTAAAGAAAATTTGTTGATATTTAATCCCAAAGCAAGCGATATGAAAATTTATCAAGCTTTGCAATCGGCTAACTTGTTAGAAGAATTGACCCAAAAAGAAAAAGGAATTGATAGCAAAGTCACATCCTTATCTGCCGGACAAAAGCAACGCTTGGCTTTGGCACGTGCCTTTTTACGCCAAACACCGATTATCATTATGGATGAGCCAACCGCCAATTTGGACACACACTCACAAACAAAAGTATTAGCTGCTATCAAAAACCTATCCAAAACAAAAAGCCATAAACCCACTGTGATTTTTGCATCCAATGTACCTGCCGAAATTGCCAGCGCCAATCGTATTCTACTTTTAGAAAATGGCAAAATTGTGGAAGATGGCACACCTAAAAAGTTAATGAGTAACCAAAATTCAAAAACATATAAACGTTTAAAACGCTATATCCTATTGTTCAAAGATTAACGGGATAATTCTCTCTTAATGGCTCGCAAACAAGCCGGGCAATAGGTCGCACGCCGACGTGCAGCCAATTGACCATCACGCAAAGAATTAGCTACATTCATAATACAACCAGGTGTCGTACAATGCGTTCCCAATTCTTTATAATTATATAATCCACCCGGATTTCTGTTCCTTTGATCTGTTGCACCAAAACGATGTCCTAATTCATGTTTTAAAACACTCTGAAAAGTCAGAGCATCCATTTCAAAAGGACTATTTTCACCACAAGAAATAATCGTTGTATTTAATAAATATCCCCTTCGAGAAAGAGCTTTACGATTGACACCCAAAAAATAGTTCAAATCTTTTACATAAATACTATCTTTCATAACCATTACAAATTCAGTATCTGGATGAGCTGCAGAATATTCCAACATACCATTCATAATCGGCTCTGCATTAATTTGACAATATCCCCTTTGGGTATAACGCTCCTCTAATATTGCTTGCTGAATTCCTTTATAAACCAAAGGCTCTACAAAAGGGCTAGAATTTTGGACCTGAAAAACCTGATACTTTCCCAAACCACCGCAAGAACGTAATAAATTGCCAATCACATAATATGTCCCCAAAACAAAATCAGAGTTTACACCTTTTTGGGATATAACACCAATTTTTTGGAGGTGATTACAATCTTGTAATACCGATTTGTCCGTCATCATATTTTATCCTTTTGTAAAGTGGTTAAGATTATATACCTACCAAATTATTTTGTCAATATTTTTTAATTTTTGCAGCACAAAAAAATAATGACAAATGAAACAAAAAAGTATACACTAATTCGAAAAGAAAGGATTCTAATGATAATCAACAAAAAAACATTGCCCTTCTTGGGTCTGGGTATTTCCGTGCAAGCCCCCATTAATTTAATTGGTGGATTATTGATGCTGTGGGCTACCCAAAGTGGATTAGATTTAAAGGCTGTAGGTGTTTTTGCAGCCGTCACATTACCTTATTGTTTAAAATTTTTGTGGGCACCTTTCGTGGACAGAATTAACCTGCCTTTTGCAAAAATCGTGGGACGCAAAAAAGTATGGTGTTTATTCTGGCAATTAGGCATTATTTTAGGCCTTTTGGGTATGTCTACACTCACCCCAAACGAAGATGTGATGGCTTTGTTCGCTTGTGCTTTTTTAGTGGGATTTTGTGGCGCCAGCCAGGAAATGACTGTGGATGGATTACGTATTGATACTTTAAAAGATGATGATTTAACCAATGGCACCGTTTTGTTCCATTTTGGTAATAGAATTGGGTATTTTGCCGCCACAGCTGGTATGATTGCTCTCTCAGGTGTTATTTCATGGTCTTTAGTTTATCAAGTGGCTACAATGATTATTTTGGTAGGAGTTCTTTCTGTTCCTTTTATTAAAGAAGGAAAACAAGAAAATGTTCCTGCCACATTTGATTCAATGGTCGTTAAACCCTTTAAAGATTTTTGTATACGTCAAAATTTATTATTGTTGTGCTGTTTCATAGTACTTTATAAGTTATGTAACGGCATGCTTGGCAAAATGGCCTACCCTTTTTATTATGACGTTGGATTTACTAAAAATCAAATCGCTATGGTGTCCGCCACTTTTGGATCTATTATCACCACTTTGGGTATCTTTTGTGGTGGATATGTCATTAAAAAATTCAAATTTAAACCCTTACTTTTTTGGTTGGGTGGCATTGAAGTCTTAACCAGTTTTGCCTTCGCGGGATTGGCTGCCGCAGGTCCTAGTATTCCTTTGTTTTTTATAGTCATCGTTTTTGACAATATCATTGGGGGGATGGGTAGTGCTATTTGGACTGTATTCTTATCCACCTTGTGCTCACGCAAATTTTCTGCCACACAGTATGCTTTTTTGAATGCACTTACAATGGTACCTTTAACATTATTAGGAACCACCAGTGGCTTTTTAGCCGCTGAAATGGGATGGATTAATTATTTCATGTTCACGGGATTATTGATGATACCCGCTTTATTTATCATTTCAAAATCAAAAACATTATTTAAAGATTAAAAGTGCACGTTAAATATATTGTTTATTATAGAGATGATAATACATTACCTTCTGTTGATATATGGAAAACAGAGGGAGATATGATTCATCCTTC
>Ga0310690_10004112_pt1 | contig 21073 bp, 17 predicted proteins | sample AusTroGonzalo_MG_2_FD_207661 | JGI IMG/M metagenome (GOLD analysis project Ga0310690, IMG submission 207661) | Bovine rumen microbial communities from tropical cattle in Woodstock, Queensland, Australia - Gonzalo_04 (v2) (version 2) | ecosystem: Host-associated > Mammals > Digestive system >... | reverse complement strand
CACCCGCGGTCCCTTGAAACATACATAATAATGATCGCGGGTCTTGCCTCCCGGCGTGTAATAACGGTAACGGTAACTCGGCGTCGTCAGAAAGGCGACCGGCCCCTTCCTGATATGCTCCTCCCCGTCGCCGATGGTCAGCGCGATCTCCCCCGAGGCAATGAACTGAATCCCGTATGCCGCCGGGAATCCGTCGCCATACGCATTCAACTCGCTGCGATGCGAAAACAGTGTGTAGGAAAGATCGTCGAAGTATTCCATGATCAATACTATACCCCCCGATGAAAACAAATGCAACCCGCCCCGAAATTTTCCCGCGAGATTCCCCCCCCTCCGTCGCCTGCAAGCCGGGGGGACCGCGCACCGCGCGCCGATTGAAAGCGCGGTGATCGCGATGTATAGTATGAATCGTTCACGAACCGAATCCATTGGAACACTGAGGTTGGATCATGAAAAACACCGGTATCGGCTGCGGATTCTTCATTCTGCTCAGCATCGTCGTCGCTCTTGTCGTACCTGAGGCATGTGCCGTCCGCATTCTCGCGCTCGCCGCGCTCGCTTCCGTTCCTCTCTTTGTCATCTGTGCTTTCGTGAAGAATTTCGACCGTGTCAAGTGGTTCGTATGGAGCATCTTCTGGGGCGTGTGCATCGTCGTCGGCATGCTGCTGCCCGCGCTTCCCGGGAGTTCCGGAGCGGCGAAGGAGGAGCGGCGGCCATCCGCCGAGGCGGCGGCTCCCGCTCCCGACGAGGGGGGATCCGGCAAGGACGCCGGCAAGGTCGTCTCCGATACCGGGAAGAAACCCGCCGCGCCTCCCCGGCGCACACTCGACGAGGCGCTTGCCGAACTCGACGGAATGATCGGACTGGTCGAGGTCAAAGCTGAGATCCACAAGCTCGTCGATTACACCAGGATCGTGCAGGCGCGAAAGAAGCGGGGACTCAAGGTCCCGTCGCTCTCGTACCATTGCGTTTTCACCGGCAATCCCGGCACCGGCAAGACCACCGTGGCGCGGATCCTCGGCGACATCTACCGCGAACTCGGCATTCTGAAGTCGGGGCACCTCGTCGAAACCGACCGTTCCGGGCTGGTCGGCAGCTATGTCGGCGAGACCGCGCTGAAGACCAACAAGCTGATCGATTCGGCGCTGGACGGCGTGCTTTTCATCGACGAAGCCTATGCGCTGGCGGGAGGCGGCAAATCCGACTACGGCGCCGAAGCGATCGCGACTTTGCTCAAGCGCATGGAGGACGACCGCGACCGGCTGGTGGTGATCGTCGCCGGATATTCGCGGGAGATGCGCGACTTTCTGGATGCCAACAGCGGGATGCGTTCCCGGTTCAACCGCTACATCAATTTCCCCGATTACTCGGCGGATGAGCTGACGGAGATGTTCCGGATGCGCGCGAAAAAGAACCAGTTCTCCCTCGCTCCCGATCTGGAGGCGGGACTTCCCAAGCTGATGCGGAAGGTGACGCGCCATCCCGATCCCCGCTTCGGGAACGGCCGCTTCGTGCGGAATCTCTTCGAATCCGCGGTCGAACGTCAGGCGACCCGCCTTGCCGGAAAGCAGGAGCTCTCGAAGGAGGAGCTGATGACTCTCACTCTCGCCGACCTCGACCCGAAGACCGGGCCGAAGGATGAGAAGGAACCCACGCTGCAGGAGGTGCTCGCCGAACTGGATCAGCTGATCGGCATGAGATCCGTCAAGAGCGAAGTCCGCAAGATGGCGGAGTTCTGCCAGATCGCCCGCGAGCGCGAAAGCGCCGGCATGAAAAACGCCAGATTGAGCTATCACTGCATCTTCACCGGCAATCCCGGCACCGGCAAGACCACCGTGGCGCGGATCATGGCGAAGGTCTTCCGTGCGCTCGGCATTCTGGGAAAGGGACACCTCGTCGAGACCGACCGTTCCGGACTGGTCGCCAAATACGTCGGTCAGACCGCCGCCAAGACCAACGAGGTCATCGACAGCGCGCTGGGGGGAGTTCTCTTCATCGACGAAGCCTATACGCTGGTGGCGGGCGGCGAGAAGGATTTCGGGCAGGAGGCGATCGCGACTTTGCTCAAGCGCATGGAGGACGACCGCGACCGGCTGATCGTGATCGTCGCCGGATATCCGGGCGAAATGCAGAAGTTCCTCGACTCCAATCCCGGATTGAGTTCCCGTTTCACCCGCACCGTCCGGTTCCCGGACTACTCGGCGCGGGAACTCGCCGACATCTTCCGGATGTACGCGAGGAAGAACCACTACACCCTGTCGCCGCAAATGGAGAAGTATCTTACGGCGTCGATGCAGTATCTCACCCGCAACCGCGACCGGAATTTCGGCAACGGCCGTTATGTCCGCAACCTCTTCGAGAAGGCGGTCGAACGTCAGGCGGGGCGCCTTGCGCGTCTTCCGGAACGGACTCCCGAAATGCTGAAGACGCTGGAGCTCTCCGACATCGGCGTGCAGCTCAAGGACAAATGATCCGCCGCCGTCAGATCGAATTCACGGCGTAGAAGCGCAGCCGGTCGCGCAGACGCTTCGCGCCGGGACACCGCGTTTCGAGAAGCTGCCAGAAGCGGGGCGAGTGGTTCATCTCGCGCAGGTGGGTGAGTTCGTGGAGGATCACATAGTCGATGAGTTCCGGCGGACACTGCGCGAGCCGCCAGCTCAGGGAGATCACTCCCGTCGAAGAGCAGGAACCCCAGCGGGTCGCCGCCGACGAGATGCGGATCGTGCGCGTCGCCGCCTCCGGGGAACGGTCGAGCTCCCGGACCCGCGGCGGAAGGAGTTCGGCGGCGATCCGCCGGTAAAGCGCGGCGAGCGACGCTCTGATTTCGGCTTCGTTTCCGCGCGGGACCAGCAGCACGCCCTCTTCGACGCGCAGGAGGCGTTCGGAGAAGCGCAGCACGCATTCCCTGCCGAGGCAGTGAAAGATCTCTCCTTCCCGCCAGCGGTGGCGCGGAGCAAGGGCGGCGGCGCGCCGCAGCAGACGGCGGACGAGCGCGTCGTGGGTGCGGAGCAGTTCCTCTCCCTCTTCGCGGGTGTAATGGAGCGGCACCCGGAGTTCGACGGTCCCGTCGGGATGCGCCGCGATCATCACCCGCCGCCGTCTGGGGGAGGGGACGAGAACGAATTCGGGAACTTCCGCGACGGCGGCAGGATCACTTTTCAAGGTAGCGTCCCGCGTCGATCGCGGCGCGGCATCCGGAACCGGCTGCCGTGATCGCCTGCCGATAGCGGGGATCGGCGCAGTCTCCGGCGGCGAAGACTCCGGCGAGGCTGGTCGCGGAGGTCCCGTCCCGAAGCATGACGTACCCCTGACGGTCGAGTTCCAGCTGTTCCCGGAAGAGGGCGGTCGCGGGCAGATGCCCGAGGGCGCAGAAGTATCCGCGGCAGGAGATGGTTTCGGTCGCGCCGCTCTTGAGGTCTTCGATCACCGCGTTTTCGAGGCGGTCGCCGCCGGTGAGGTCGCGCACCGCGGAACTCCAGTGGAAGCGGATCTTCGGATTCTTCCGCGCGCGTTCCGCCATGATCGGCGAGGCGCGGAGTTCGTCGCGCCGGTGGACGACGTGCACGATGCTGGCGAAGGAGGTGAGGAAGAGCGCCTCTTCCATGGCGGAGTCGCCGCCGCCGACGACGAGGACCGGCTGATCGCGGAAGAAGGCTCCGTCGCAGGTGGCGCAGGCGGAGACGCCGCGGTTTTCGAAGCGCTTTTCACCTTCGATCCCGAGCCAGCGCGGAGTGGCTCCGGTGGCGACGATCAGCGCGCGGGCTTCGATCTCGCCGCCGCCCTGCGGAAAGAGGCGCTGGAGCCCTCCGTCGGAGAGTTCGACCCGTTCGAGCAGATCGAATTCGAAGCGTGCGCCGAAGCGTTCCGCCTGTTCCTGCATCGCCATCACGAGGTCGACCCCCTGGATCCCGGCGGGGAAGCCGGGGAAGTTCTCGACGGTGGTGGTGCGGGTGAGCAGTCCGCCGGGCGTCTCTCCGCAGTAGACGAGCGGAGCGAGTCCGGCGCGGGCGCAGTAGATCGCGGCGGTGCATCCCGCCGGACCGTTGCCGATGATGACGACGTTTTCCTTGGTTGCCATAAGTTACCTCGCGTGACGGGAGAGGAAAAGCGAAAGCTGAAGCATGCTCCAGAGCAGATAGCTGAAGTCGCGCCTGCCGCTGCGGTGCTGCTCGATCAGCGCCTCGGTTTCCTTGCGGTCGAACCAGTTGCCGCGCACGAGCTCCCCGTCGAGCAGACGCTCGCGGAGCGGCTCGCTCCAGTGGCCGCGGAGCCATGCGGCAAGCGGCATGCCGAAGCCGCGCTTCGGACGCCGCATGATCTCCGGATCGGTCAGATCCGCGAAGGCGGCCTTGAGGATGCGTTTGCGGTTCCTGCCGCGCAGCTTGTAGCTCTGCGGGAGCCGCGCGGAGAATTCGCGCACTTCGCGCAGGAGGAAGGGGGTGCGGATCTCCAGCTTCGAGAGCTTCGCCGCAATGGCGATCTTGGGGAGACCGTCGCCGACGACGTAGGTGAGGGAATCCAGTTCGGCGAACTTGCCGATCGGATCGGCGACGGTGAGTTCCCGCCAGAAGCGGCGGAAGACCTCCGCGGTTTCATGGCGCAGCGCCGGCTGCATTTCGGCGCCGAAGAGCCGCGCCTTGAGCAGCGGAGGACAGCGGTCGAGGATCGAAAAATACCCGTCGAGCGGCGTCGGCTGGGAGCAGAGCCCGGTGAACCGGCGCAGCCTCCCGGCGATGGTGCGTTCCCCCGAGTCGGGCAGCAGTGTGCAGAGCATTTTGTGGAGCCCCCGGCGCAGCGCGGCGGGCAGCAGATCGAAACGGGAGTAAAGACCCATGGCGACGTAGCGTTCGTAGCCGCCGAAAAGTTCGTCTCCGCCGTCGCCGCCGAGGACGACGTCGCATTGTTCGGCGGCGAAGCGCGCCGCCAGCGTGGTCGGGATCACCGACGCGTCGGCGTAGGGTTCATCGGCGGCGGCGGCGATCTCCTCGACCAGCGAGAAGTCGACCGGTGCGATCTCCCGTTCGAAGGGGATCACGGCGTCGCGGCCCGCCTTCCGGTTGAGGTACAGCGCGGTCGCGGCGGCGGCTCCGCGTTCGTCGTAGGCGCGGTTGGAGAAGCCGACGGTGAAGGCGGGCAGGCATTGCGCGCCGCGCAGACGGATCGCCGCCGCGGTCAGCACCGCCGAGTCGATCCCGCCCGAGAGCAGCACTCCGGGACGTTTCGCGTTGGCGAGCATCGTGGAGACCGCGAGTTCGATCTGCCGCCGCGTTTCGCGGGCGGCGTCGGCGAAGTCGAGCGCAGTCGGTTCCGCCTGAAAGACGGCGGGCTGGCAGTTGCGGATCGAAATGGTGCGGTCGTTCAGCCGGAATTCCAGCAGATGCCCGTGGGGGAGCTGGCGGACTTTCCGGTAGATGGTGTCGGGTTCGGGAATGTACTGGATCGAAAGGAAATCGCTCACGGCGTTGAGGTCGATTTCGCGCGGCAGCCGGGGATGACGGTAAAGGTTCGCGGCGCAGTCGGCGAAGACCAGCGCTCCCCCGTCGAGAAAATAGTAGAGCGGCATGCCGCCGAGAATGTCGCGGGCGAGCAGCAGGGTGCGGTTTTCCGCATCGTAGATGCCGAGAACGAAGGCCCCGTCCAGCTTGTGGATGAAGTTCACTCCGAATTCCCGGTAGAGCGCGGCGATCAGCGAGTCGTCGTCGCTGAAGTCGACGGGGTGCCCGCAATGTTCCAGCTCGGCGTAGAGGGCGCCCCGGTTGCAGAGGGTCCCGTGGAAACGTCCGCCGATCCGCCGTTCCTGCCGGTCTGAGGAGTTCGGCGCGCCCGAAAAGACGGCGTGCGGCGTAACGGTGAAGTCGGTGCCGCCGGTCATGACGGAGAGGTCCCGGCAGGCGGATTCGGTATCCAGATCGAGACGGACGATTCCAGCGAGCATGCTCATGATTGTCTCCTCTTGCGTTTGCGTTTCCAGCGGGAATGGCGTTGCCGCATTTCCTTGTGACTGAAGATAATATACTTCCGTCAAAACGTTTTTTCAATGACAAAGCCTTGCAAAGCGCTTCGCTTCGCGGTATTTTATAAAAAAAAGAACGCCGGAACGCGCCGGAAAATGCGGCGCCGGGACTCCGGCACGGGATTGGTTTTTATGGAAAAAGAGTTGCTGACAAGCCGCTCCGAAGCGGAAACCGAGAAGTTCGCCGCGGAATTCGCGGCGAAACTTCCGCGGGGGAGCGTTGTGGCGCTCCACGGGGATCTCGGGGCGGGCAAGACGGTTTTCGCGCGCGGTCTGGCGCGCGGTCTGGGCGTGACCGGGGCGGTTTCCAGTCCGACCTACACGATCGTGCAGGAGTACGACCTCTCCGACGGCGGACGCTTCTATCATCTCGATCTCTACCGGATCTCGGACGAGCACGCCGCTCTCGGGTTCGGCGTCGATGAATTTCTCGACGATCCCCGGTCGATCACGCTGCTGGAATGGCCCGAGCGCATCGCCGGATTGCTTCCCCCCGGCACGATTCATCTGCGGCTGCTCCACCGCTCCGAGACGGAACGGACGATCCGCCGGATCGATCCGGCGGAGGAAAAGTGAATCCGGCCGGCCTTGCATCCGCTCCCGCGGGAAGAGCGTGGACCGCTTCCATCGATCCCCTCCGGGCGTCGGCGGCGATGATTCTGATCCTCGGAGCGGCACTCTGCGGTCTCTCTCTGCCGACAGCAGGAGGCGCCGCGGCATCGTCGGTCAAGATCGCGCTTGCGGAGCTGGCGGGATCTTCGGCCGCCTTCGTGTGGCTCCGCCGTTCGGCGGGTGTGAAACGGGGATGGGATCTGGTTTCCGCCGCTCCGCTCCGGCTGCGCGATCTGCGGATCGTCGCCGCCGCGCCGCCGCTGATCTGGATCGGATGCGCGGTGCTGGGCTGGTGCTGGGGCGGCGTCCTCGAAAAACTGGGGATCCCCTTCGAAAAAGAGCAGACGCTCATTGCGCTCGTCCCCCGGGTTTCGACCGCGGAGTTCCTGCTGCTGGTGCTGGCGGTCGGCGTGATCACCCCCGTCGCGGAGGAGTTCTTCTTCCGGCGCCTCCTTTACGGGCTCCTGGAACCGACCGGACGCCTGCGCGCGACTCTGGCGACCGCAGCGATCTTCTCCGCCGCACACGGTTTCCTTTACGGACTGCCGGGCTTTTTCTGGATGGGGATCGTCTTCCAGTTCGTCTACTGCCGGTGCCGCAATCTGATCGCTCCGGCTGCCGTCCACCTGATCGTCAACTGTGTCGCGCTCGTCGCCACCCGCGCGGGGATCTGAATCGCTGCGGTCCCGTGCCGCCGCGCACCAATGTCTTGGGAGCTTCTCGCACCAAACCCCCGGCAGGGTCGGTCGACACTGCACCCCTGCTTGGCGGGCTGAAGTGCGAAAAAGCGGAAAAATTCCGGAACGCGGGTTGAATTTTCGGGAAACGATGTTATTTTTAAAAAACAGGACAGGTACATGACAGGTCAAGGGGGATGTCGGATGCTCCTGAGGGATACGAAATTCAAATACAGCAAGGCCCGCGAGACCATTCTGGATGCCATCCTCGCCGGAAATCTGGCGTCGGATTCGGTTCTTCCCTCCGAGAAGAAGCTCTGCGAACTGCTGAAGATCAGCCGGATCACGCTGCGCGCCGCGCTTCACGAGCTGGAGGAGGCGGGGATCATCATCAAGCGGAACGGGCGGCCGAGTCGGGTCAACCTCGACGCGCTGCGCCGTCAGAGCGTTCCGCTGCGCCGGATCGCGTGGGTCGACGTTTCGAGGCTCGGATATACGAACCAGATCTACTTCGACATTTTCCGCTCCGTCGCGGAGACCGCCGCGACCCGCAACGTCAAGGTGGATTACATTTCACTTGCCAGCAGGGCGATGGCGGACAACTTCTTCAGGCGGCAGCGGGAATACGACGGGCTGATCCTCGGGGAATTCACCAGCAGATACCGCGATTATCTGGAGAGAATCGACCATCCGCACTGCGTCTGCGTGGATTGTCCCCGCACCGGCATCGCCCACTGCGTGAAGACCGACTGTTATCGCGGCGGGGAAATCGCCGCCCGGACGATGCTCGACGCCGGGCTCCGGAACCTTGCCTTCCTCGGTGATTTTACACCGATCGCCAGCTATCCGCCTTTTGCGGAACGGTTTCGCGGATTCGCCGACTTCATGGCGAAATCGGGGGCTCCGCTGCCGGAGGATCATATTCTGGCGATCACCCGTCCCGAAGAGGAAGAACATTTCACGGAATTCCTGAAAAGCCGTCTTCCGGTTTTGCGGGAGATCGACGGGCTCTTCGTCGGTCACGACAAACTGGCTGTCGATCTCGTCTGCATGCTGCCGGGACTGGGAATCACGATCCCGGAGAAACTCGCCGTCATCGGATTCGACGGTCTCATGATGTCGCAGTTCGTCTCCCCGACATTGACCACGATCCGGCAGCCGGTGGAGGAGATCGGGCGCAAGGCGCTGGAGATCGTGCTGAATCCGTCGGAGAGCGCTTCGTTCCCGGCGGTCATCCAGATCCCGCCGACCTTGCAGGCGGGCGCCACGGTTTCGGCGGGATGATCCCGGGGGGCGGCGGACCGCCCCTGTCCCGTCGATCCGAAAATGCCGCAACGCGTTTGCGTTCGAGATAAAACAAGAAACAATCCGAAGGACGTAAGGAGGCGGAAAGTGAGAAACAGACACGGGGAATTTCACTTGAGATCGGCCGCGCGGCGTTTCACCCTGATCGAATTGCTCGTGGTGATCGCGATCATCGCGATCCTTGCGGCGATCCTGATGCCGGCGCTGCAGAAGGCGCGGCAGGTCGCGCTCAGAAGCAGCTGTCTCAACAACCACAAGACCCTTCTCTTTGCGAACCAGCAGTACATTGCCAACTACGGCGACTACATGACGCCGGGGCTGATCATCAATTCCGCCGGCAAGTGGACCTACTGGAACGAACTCCTTGGCGATGTGATGAATCGCAGTGAAACGGAGAGAACGAAACTCTGGTATTGCCCGGCGGAGCCGCTGCCGCTGGGAAGCACCGACGGATGTTTCAAATACGGGCATCTGGCGCTCAACACCGTGATGGGCGGCTATCAGCCCGGCTACCGGTCGGATACGAATTATTATAACTACAAGTATCGGAAAACCTCCGCCTGTCTGAAGCCCTCCATCAACATGGTCTCGGTGGACAACGGCAGAAAAAAGGATGTGAAGATCGCGCCGGGAGCCGTCAACGTCATAAATTCGGTCGCCTTCCGGCACGGCGGGACCTATGTCTCGAGACCCGATGAGGATGAGGTCAGCGAAAACGGGACCTTCACCAACTGCGGATATCTGGACGGGCACGCGGCGACGGAAGAACGCGGACTTTTCGCGCAGAAGCAGAACACCTATTTTGCGACTCAGCTGCTCATCGACCGCGACATCAACCGCTCCGGATATTGATTCGGAGAAATCACCACCGGAGGTCCGACATACCATGAAACATGCGCTTCTTTTCGTTCTCTGCACCGTCGCTTCTCTCGCTTTTGCCGCGCAGGTGAAACTCGTCAAATCTCCGCTGCCGCTCGACGGCAATCTGACCGGGAACGGCTGGCAGGAGGTTCCGGAGCAGTCGGATTTCCGCTGTCTGAATCGCACCGGGAAAACTTCGCCGGAGGCGCAGACCTTTTTCCGCGTCGCGGCGGATGCGGAAAATCTCTACATGAGCATCCTCTGCAAAGAGGACAAAATGGAGAAGCTCCGGAAAAACGACGGAGCCTCCCTTTTGTGGACGAGCGACACGGTGGAGATCTTTCTCAGCCCGAGCGGGCATCCCGACGACTTCTACCAGTTCGCCGTCTCCGCGGGGAAGATCCGCTACTCGATGTATTACGAAGAAGCCGGAGCCATCCGCCCCGATCCCTATCTGCCGAGCTGGGAATCGAAGGTCTATTACGGCAAGGACCACTGGCTGATCCAGCTCAGGATCCCGCTCCGCGCGTTTTACATGACGAGGAATGCCGACTGGAATTCGACCTGGCTGCTCAATGTCGCGCGGTCGCGGATCCCCGTGCCGGAATCCTCCAGCTGGAGCCCCCTGCAAAGCAGTTTTCTGGAGCCGCGGAATTTCCGGAAGGTCACGGGCTTCCCGATCCGGAAGCCGGCGCAGGACATCGCGATCCGCGATGTGAAACCGTCGATCACCGACCTGACCGACGGAGTTTATTCCGGACCGCTGGCGCTGACCGTCGAGGCGAATCCCGCCGCCGCCGGAGAATATGAGCTCACCGTGGCGGAGCCCGAAGGCAAAACCACCCGCCACCCCGCCACGCTGAAGGGCGGCGTGAACCGGCTCATGGTGCCCAAAGCCGAATTTCTGCGCAAGGCGTCGGGCAGAACGGATCTCAAACTGATCTTGAGATCCCGGAAGTCCGGCGAGAGCTTCGAGCGGGACTTCCCGGTCGAGATCGTCTACGAACCGGCGCGGATCGTGCTCTCCCGCCCCTGCTACAAGAAGAATTTCTACCCGGGACAGGATCATTCGACGATCGCCGGTGAAGTGCATCTGCGCCTTCCCGAGGCGCAGAAGAAACGCGCGGTCGCGGAGCTTGCCGTCACCGGAGACGGGGTGGCGCAGAAGACCTTGAAGTTCAAAGCGGACCGCGAGATCGTCCCGTTCTCCTTCGACAGCCGATCCATGCCCGAGGGCGGGAAGGCGCGCCTCACCTTGAAGCTCCGGGAGGGCGGTCGGGAGATCGCCGCCGTTTCGCAGACGGTCGCCCGGCTGAAGAAGACCGCCGGTTCGGTGCTCCGGATCGAAGACGGCGTCCTGTACCGGAACGGGAAACCCTGCTTCTTCCGGACGATGTCCGCATGGGGCTACCAGGGCGGCAGGGCGATCGCCGAGCGGATCGCCGGCGACGATCTCGCGTTCCTGCGTCCCCGCGCCCTCAATCTGGAGCCATGCCGGCTCGTCAAGGGGATCGAAAGCCGGGAGGCGACCAAAGACGTCAAGCCCTCGCCGGAGCTCTTCGAGAAGATCCGCAAGCTCGTGGAAAGCAACCGGAACGATCCCGCGCTCGACATGTATTATCTCTGCGACGAGCCGGAATACCGGGGGATCTCGCCGGTCTATCTGAAATACCTCTACGATTTCATCGGCGAGCTGGATCCGTATCACCCGGTGATCATCTGTTCCCAAGTCGCCGACCGCTACTTCGCCTGCGCGGACATCCTGAGGGGACACCCCTATTACAAACCGGTCGTCTCCGACGGAAAGCGGACCCTGCACCTCTCCCTCCAGCAGGTCCGCGACCGGATGAAAAGCATGACCCGGAAGTTCCGGCCCGACAAGCTGGTCGGCTATACCGGACAGTTTTTCAGCTGCAAGTACATCAATCTGATGGCGGACTATCCGACGTGGGAAGAGCTGGAGTGTACGAGCTGGAGCGCGCTGGCGCAGGGGGCCCGGCTCTTCTGGAACTACGCCTATCACGACATCGGAGACCGGCCGCAGATCTATGAAGGGGTCCGCTATTTCAACCAGTCGATCCGGGCGCTGGAAAGTCTGCTGCTCTCCAACCGCAAACATCCGGTGAAGGCGGTCGATCCCGAGAACACGATCGACACGCTGCTGGTCGACGACGGCGATACGACGCTGCTGATCGCGGTCAATTTGAAGAACGCTCCGCTTGAGACCGAAATCTTTGCGGAACACCTCAAGCAATTCCGCTCCATGTATGAGTTCCGCGGCAGCGGCTCACGGGAGATCGCGGACGGCAAGCTGAAACTTGCGCTGAAGCCCTACGAGTGCGTCGTGCTGACCTCGAAGAAACGGGACGCCGGTCTGAAATCCCGCGATCAGGTGACAAAGGAGATCGCGGCGGCGGACCGGGCGCGCGCCGCCCGCGGCAGTCTTCTCTTCGAGAAGGGCGCGGAGTTCGAAGTCGATTCCAGCAATCCCGACCGGCGCGGCGGGCTCCAGCAGCGCAACAAGCTCTTCGACGGCACGATCGACATGTGGGGATGGCAGTCGAAAACGTGGTCGAAAGACAACTGGTACGAACTCAGCTTCCGGAAAAATCCGCCGCGCTTCTCGAAAATCATGCTCCACGGTTCCAACATGGGAGATCCCGCGGTGAAGATCTGGAAGTTCGGAGAATGGAAAGACCTGACGCCGAAAAAGAAGGAAAAAACCAAGTATTCCGTGCTGCTCGATTTCGGCGAAGAACTGAAGTCGGTCAAGGTCCGGATCACGTTCCCCGGCAAAGTCGCCAAAGTCCCGGTGGAACTCTACGAGATCGAACTGTTGAAATAAAACAACCAGACGAAAGGAACACCATGAAGAAAACAATGCTCGTTGCGGCACTCGTCCTCGCGGCGGGAGGCCTCCCCGCAAAGCAGCTCGAAAAACCGGACCAGAACACGTTGTGGATGGAGGACGGCAAAGAGATCGCCCTCGGCACGATCCCCAATTTCAAAAGCTGGTGCCTCTACAAAAACAAGGAACTCGAAATCAAATCGGGCGCCGACGGCAAAGGCTTCTCGCTCTTCGGCAAAGACGGCGTCAGCCGCGATACAGCGACCCAGTTGAGACTGTCGCCCGAATACCCGTATCTGGTCTTCCGGGTGACGGGGGTCAAGGTACTGGCGGGATATTCCAGCTGGGCGGCGACCATTCCCGGAATGAACTTCCTTGCCGGTCAGGCGGTGGCGCCGCAGAAGGGGATCTTCGTCTTCGACCTCTATCGGGATCTGTCGCCCGACGCGGCGGCGAAAAAAAGCGCCTATCTTCACTTCTATCTCACCAATCTCGGGCTGGATCTCGAATACGTCAAACTGGTGAAGAAACCCGACGATACGGTCCGCGTCGAGTGCGCCGATCCGGAGATCAGACCAGGCAGCAAGGTGAAATTCACCGCGGAACTGGCGAAGGAAGCCGAAGATGTTTCCCTCACCCTCACCATGACCGGGAATCCCCGCCCGATCCGGATCAACGGAATGCAGAAGATCCAGCTGAAGCCGGTCGACAAGACGCAGAAGATCTGGTCCGCGGAAGTCGAGATCAAAAGCATCGATCTCAAGAAAGCCCGCAAGCGCTATGGAGCCTTCCTCAAAATGGATGTGCTGGGCGGCGAGCTGGATGACCCGGTCTGGGTCGGGCTTCCCTTGCCTGTCGCGCCCTGAATGCCTCTCCCGGCGCTTGCATTTTCTCCGGAGCGGCTCCATATTATACTGCATGCGGCAGGACTTCGACGGAGCCGCGATCGGGAAACGGCGCCGGCAGTCCCGCACCGGCGAAAAATCAAGGAGCTGACCATGAAACTGCTTTTTCTCGGGACCGCGGCGGCGGAAGGGATCCCCGCGCTGTGGTGCGAATGCGAACTGTGCCGGACCGCCGCCCGAAACGGCGGGCACGACCTGCGCCGCCGCTGCACCTATCTCCTCGACGACGATACCCTGATCGACTTCGGTCCGGATATTTTCTGGCAATGCACCGCCTTCGGGATCGATCTTGCGAAAATCCGCCGCCTGATCGTCACCCATCCCCATGAGGACCACCTCAATCCGCGGGATCTGGCATGGCGGCGGAGCGGTTACAGCAAGGTGACGAAGCCGGTGAAACTCTTCGGCGGCAGCATGGTGATGAAACGGATCCTCCAGGAGAACGGAATGGAGTTCCCTCAGATCGGCATCGAACCACGCCAGCTGGCGCACGGAGAAACCGTCGCCGACGGCGATCTGGAGATCCTGCCGCTCAACGCCAACCATTCCCCCGGACTCTCCCCCTTCATCTATGTGATCTCCCGCGGCGGCAAAAAACTGCTGATCGGTCATGATTCCGGCAACTTCCCCGAAGAAACATGGCGTGATCTCAAAGGGATCCGGCTCGACGCGGCGGTGCTGGAAGCAACCATGGGGAACCTCTATCCCGATGCGGAGAAATACCACCTCGGCATCCACGCGACCGTCAGAGTGCGGGACCGCCTGCGCGAAATCGGCTGCATCGACGACTCAACCACCGTCTATGTGACCCACTTTTCCCACAACGGCAACCTTTCTCACCAACAGCTGGAAGAGTTCTTCCTCCCTCGCAACATCACCGTCGCCTGGGACGGCATGCACTGCGAAATCTGAACGTCCCCCCCCCGCGGATCGCGCACCGCTCAAAGAGCGAGGAGCAGCCGCTCGGAACATTTGTGCGCGGCACACCGGATCGTGTCGGTCCGCCCTCGAGCCGAGGGCGCGGGAGATCACTTGCCGCGGGAAGCCCGCGGTCAGGGAAACGGCGCGGGGAAGGAGGGCGGGGCGGGATCAGGGAACGCTGTAGCAGACTCTTGCGCTCATGCGTTCGCCGTCGTCGGCGATACTGCCGCAGAGGGCGAGGAGCGAGAGGGCGAGCAGCGCGGCGAGAACGAGCATGACGACGAATTCCACCGTCGCCTGCCCCGCGGTCTGCCGCCGCGCCGCCGGCAGGGAACGTTTCACTTCGCCTGCCTGCCGCCTTTGCGGAGTTTGATTTCGTTGTTTTCGTCGAGGACGATGACGCGCGGCTTCAATCCGGAAGCCTCTTCCTCGGACATCAGCGAAAACGCCATGATGGTCACCACGTCTCCGACGCGGCCGAGGCGCGCCGCCGGACCGTTGAGGCAGAATGCGCGCGAACCGGGGATGCCGGGGATCGCATAGGTTTCCAGGCGGCTGCCGTTGTTGCGGTTGCTCACCAGGATCTTTTCGTAGGGGAGGATGTTCGCTTCGGCGAGCAGTTCCGGGTCGATTTCGAGGCTTCCCTCGTAGTCGATGAGACACTTGGTGAGACGCGCGGTATGGATCTTGCCGCTGAGCATCATGCGCTGCATATTCCGTTGGACTCCTGTCGTGCCGGGGAGGGGGAAGGCGCGTATGCCGCATTCTTCTTCCGGGGCGTTGCGTTTCTGTTTTCCGAAGATAAATATAACCTCCGAAGGTCGTTTTTTCAACTGCTTTCGGGCGGAAAGAACGCTGCCGCGCCCTTGTCAAACGGTCTTCGCGGTGGTATGTTAAATAGAATGCATCCCGCAAGAAACACTATGGAGGGCGCCTTGAAGATCGTGCGGTGGATTGCCGGAGCCGTGTTCGTCGTCTGGCTCGCTCTGTGGTTCTGGTGGATCCCGAGCTGGCCGCGTCTGATGCCGCGGATGCTGCCCTTCGCGTTGCGCCGCGGCATATCCGATTCGATGAAGGCGCCCGCCGCACTGATGGCGGGGGGAGGGGGGCATGCGCCCCGGGTCCTGTGGCTCCGCCCCTTTCTGAAGAATCCCTTTCCCGTCGATCTGCTGCCGCCGGAGTGCGGAGTGAGGCTTGATTTTGCACCGCGCAAAGGGGGCGGGGATGGCATTTACGACCTCGTGATGCTCGACGCCTCTCCGTATTTCGGTGCGGAGGCGGAGCGGATGCTGCTTCGCGACATCTTCCGGCAGGTGCGGAGCGAGGGGATCGTGATTCTGCCGCGGCGTCTGGCGCGCCATCTGCCGCAGCGGTTCCGCGGGCGGCTCTCGAGCATTCCCGGCGACGCGACCGGGAAATTCGCCGCCTGCCGTGCCGACGGCGCAAAGCTGCCCGAGAGCGATCCGGAGGTGCTGGAGCTGCGGTTCCGGGAACTCATGAAGGATGTCCGCTGGGCGTGGCACGGGATCTATCCGGCGATCTATCCCGAGCCGGGACGACCTCTGCCTGCCGTCGCCGGAGAAAAAGCTCCGCTGCTGCCGTTTTCGCCGCGGATCCTCGCGGTGTCGGCGGCGGCGGTTCTGCTGTTCTGGCTGGCGGTCCGGCTGCTTCTGGCGCGCCGGGAGCGGACCGCATGGATCCTCTGCCGGGGGGAAAACGCCGCGGCGTTCGGCACGGAGCTGTTCTGCGCCGCGGAGCTGGCGTTTCTGCTGGAGTACTCCACGGGATTCACTCCTCCGGATCTGCTTCCGCTGCTTCCCTGTTTCTGGTTCGCTCCCCGGCTGCTGAGTTCGCGTCTCGTGCCGTGGTTCGCCTGCGTGTCGGCATTTCTGCCGTTCGCGGTCTGGCTGATCCCGGGCGCGGCGAAGTTCGGAGGCGGGACGGTTTTGCTTCTTTTCGCGCTCTGCTGTCTCGTCACCTCCGCGGCGGAGCGGAGCGTGCTGCGGCGCGATCGTCCGCTGTCCGCGGCGACGGGACTTGCCGCCGAAGCCGCCGGATTCGCGGTCGCGGCGTCGCTGCGGATCCTTCTCGCCGGACAACCCGCCGTGCCGCTCTTCGTTTTGCTCGCATCGTTTGCGGCGGTTTTCCGTCTCGCCGCCTGCCGCGATTTTTACGACCGATGAAGATTTGTGCAATCGGACCGTAAAAAATACGCTAAAATCCATACCAAAACCACCGGATCGCGCTATATTTTACCTGTTCAGACGGAAAAGATCCGGTCCTGCGTTCGGCAACGTCGGGATCGAAAAGCGCAACATCTTTGCATTCAGGAGGTTTTTGTCATGGAAGTCATCGTTCGTCCCGACGCCGCTTCGGCGGCGGAATTCACCGCGCGTCTGATCGCCGACGCCATCAACGCCAAACCCGATTTCGTGCTGGGCCTCGCCACCGGCGGCACGATGGAGCCGGTCTACGCCGATCTCGCCCGCATGAACCGCGAAGGGAAAGTCGATTTTTCGCTGGTCCGCACCTTCAATCTCGATGAATACATCGGGCTGCCCGCCGACGATCCCCAGAGCTACCGCTACTACATGAATCACCACCTCTTCGACAAGGTGAACATCGACAAGCGCAACACCCATCTGCCCGACGGCATGGCGAAGGACGAAGCCGCCGAGGGCGAACGCTACGAGGAGGCGATCCGGCTCGCGGGCGGCATCGATCTGCAGCTGCTCGGCATCGGCAGCGACGGACACATCGGCTTCAACGAACCGCTGTCGAGCTTTTCGTCGATCACCCGGGCGAAGTCGCTGACTCCGGCGACCTGGAAGCAGAATTCGGTCTATTTCACTCCGCCCGAGGCGATGCCGATGCGCGCCTTCACGATGGGGGTCGGCACCATTCTGGAGAGCCGCCGCATCGTCATGCTGATCACCGGCGAAAAGAAGGCGGGGATCGCCGCGAAGGCGATCGAAGGACCGGTGACCAGCATGGTGACCGGCAGCGCGATCCAGATGCATCCCTCCGTGGTGGTGGTCCTCGACGAAGGCGCCGCTTCGCAGCTGACGATGCGCGAATACTGCGACTGGGTTTTCGCCCACGAGCCGAAGTGGGAGGCGTACCGCTGACACGGTCTGCGCCGGCGCAGGATCAGGGGACCGGAGGCGGGAAAAGAAAGCTTCCGGTTCTTTTTTTGTGCGGGGCGCTTCCGGCTTGAAAAAGCGCGTTTCCGCGTTACATTAAGAAAGACTTGAAAAAAGTTCGTGTTTCGAGGAGGGATCCCCCGTCATTGCTTCATCGGAGAAATCGTATCATGCAGAAGATCACCGTCAGTCCGCGTTTCGTGAGTGAACTCGATCCCGGCTTCGTTCCGGCTGCGCTGTGGAACCGCGCATACCGCGCCGCCGCCGCCGCCGAGCCGGATTCCCTGCGGATCTCCCTCGCCGTCGAGCGGAGCAACGGGGCGGTCTCCCGGTTCGACACCGTGCTCTGCCCCGAAACGCCGGAATATGCCGAACTGAACCTCCGTTATGTCGAACGAATCGTGAAGTTCATGCTCTGGGCATACGGCGGCTGGCGGGTCACGGTCGCCGGCGCGCCGCGGGTCGCGGAGGCGCTCGGACGGATCTATTCGGCGCAGGGCAGCCGCGCCTTCGATTTCGACGTGATGGGGCGGCGGATCTACGACCGGCCGTTCACCGTCGTCGGAGTCCCGGCGGACGCGGCTCCCGCCGCGAAGGAGGTCGAGCAGCAGCTCGGCGGTCATTTCGAGGGATGCCGGATCGGTTTCGACCTCGGCGGTTCCGACCGCAAGTGCGCCGCGGTGATCGACGGCAAGACGGTCCACAGCGAAGAGGTGGTTTGGGATCCCTATTTTCAGAGCGACATCGAGTATCATCGCGCGGGGATCCTCGATTCGCTCCGCCGCGCGGCGGAGAAGCTGCCCCGCATCGATGCGATCGGCGGCAGCGCCGCCGGAGTCTATGTGGACAATCAGCCCCGGATCGCCTCGCTCTTCCGCGGGATCCCCGAGGCGGATTTCGCCGCCAAAGTGCGGCCGATCTTCCTCGAGATCGCCAAAGAATTTCCCGGCGTTCCCTTCGTCGTGCTCAACGACGGCGAAGTGACCGCGCTGGCGGGGGCGATCAGCCTCAAGAAGCAGGCGCTGATGGGGCTTGCGATGGGGACCAGCGAGGCGGTCGGTTACGTCACGCCCGCCGGGACCCTGACCGATTACCTCAATGAACTGGCTTTCGCTCCGGTCGATTACCGGGTCGAGGGCGCGCCGAGGGACGAATGGTCCGGCGACATCGGCGTCGGTGCCTCCTTCTTCTCGCAGCAGGCGGTCGGCAGACTCGCTCCGGCGGCGGGATTCGTCTTCGAAGCGGGGATGCCGCTGCCCGAACAGCTCAAGGCGGTGCAGAAGGCGATGGCGGAGAACGATCCGCGGGCGGAAAAGATCTACCGGGCGATCGGCATTGCGCTCGGGTATTCGATGGCGCACTACGCGGAGTTCTACGATCTCCGGAATCTGCTGCTCCTCGGCAGGGTCTCCTCGGGACGGGGGGGCGACGTGATGCTGGAGGCGGCGCGCGAGGTGCTGGCGGCGGAATTTCCCGAAATCGCGGTCGATTTCCATCTGCCCGACGAGACCTTCAAGCGCCACGGGCAGGCGGTGATCGCCGCGACGCTGTGAGCGCGGAATTTTTTTTCAGGAAAATTTCGGAAAACCGCTTGACAAGGCGCGCGACGGGGTTATATTAATTCGCATCATGAGAAACCGCGCGAACAGCATTCTGTTTTTTTGGTGGCGCTGGCGTTGATTCCGCCAGGGTCTGAGGGGAGTGCTGCGCTCGTTTCACGGAAAATATTGAAGATACTGGCGGATTGATCGAAATCGGATCAGTCCGCCGTTTTTTTTGAGCCGCATTCGGGACCCTGAACCCGAAGGCGGTTTTCGATTTTTCAAGGGAGGGATCGCCGGAAGGCGGTCCGCAACGATAGGAGAGAGGATCATGATGAAGAGAACCACACAGGAACGCTTCGCGGAACTTGCGGAGCTGGGCGCGATCGTGCCGGTCTACCGGGAGATCCCCGGCGACATGGAGACCCCGGTCTCGGTGTTGAGCCGTTTCTCGGAAGAACCGTGCGCGGTGCTGCTCGAAAGCGTCGAGGGAGGGGAACGGCTCGGGCGTTTCTCCTTCCTCGGAGTCAACCCCCGGGCGATCTTTACGATCGAGGATGGCCGCCCCTACCTCAGCGCGGCGGGCGAGAAGAAGGAGCTTCCCTTCGAAGGGGAGAATCCGCTGACGGCGCTCCGCCCGATCATCGGCGCGGACGGGGTCGCCGTCGATCCGGAACTGCCGCCGCTGCCGGGGGGCGCGATCGGCTTTCTGAGCTACGAGGCGGCGGGATTCTTCGAGCATCTGCCGCCGCCGAAGTCTGCTTCCGGCGTTCCGGAGGCGGTCTTCATGCTCACCGACGAGATCATCGCCTTCGACAACAGCCGTCACACGATCAAGGTCATCGTCAACGTGCGTCCCGCATGTTACTCCGCCCTCGACCACGCGTATGCCGAGGCGCAGCACCGGATCGACCTCATCGTCGGGAAGCTGCGTCAGGCAGCGCCGAAGCGGAAGGCGGCGGCGGGACGTCCCGCGCCGGTCGAACTCAAGGCGGAGACGGCGAAAGCGGACTTTCTCCGCATGGTCGAGACCGCCAAGCGGCACATCGTCGAGGGAGACATCATTCAGGTCGTGCCCTCGCAGGCGTTTTCGGCGGAGACGTCGATTTCGCCCTTCGACATCTACCGGGCATTGCGGCTGATCAATCCGTCGCCCTACATGTTCTACCTCAAATGCGGCGACGAGATCCTGATCGGATCTTCGCCGGAGACGCTGGTGAAACTCGAGAACGGCATCTCCGAGATCCGCCCGATCGCGGGGACCCGTCCCCGGGGACGCGATGCGGAACAGGACCGCGCGATGGAGCGGTCGCTGCTCGCCGACGAGAAGGAGCGCGCCGAACACCTGATGCTCGTCGATCTCGGCCGCAACGACATCGGACGCACCGCCGAACCCGGCAGCGTGGAAGTGCCCGATTTCATGCGGGTCGAACGCTACTCCCATGTGATGCACCTCGTCAGCCGGGTGACCGGGGTCCTCCGCAAGGAGTTCGACGCCTTCGACCTCGCCGCCTCCGCCTTTCCCGCCGGGACGCTCTCCGGTGCGCCGAAGATCCGGGCGATGGAGATCATCCACGAACTCGAACCGGCTCCGCGCGGCGTCTACGGCGGAGCGGTCGGCTACTTCAGTTACGACGGCAACATGGATCTGGCGATCACGATCCGCACCATCGAAATGCGCGGCGGACGGGTCAAGGTGCAGGCGGGCGCCGGCATCGTCGCCGATTCGGTGCCCGAAATGGAATACCGGGAAACGCTCAACAAGGCGCGGGCGCTGTTTCAGGCGGTCGAATTCGCCGGGAGGGGACTGCAATGATCTTCGTGCTTGACAATTACGATTCCTTCACCTACAATCTGGTTCATCTCCTGTACGGCTGCGGCGCGGAAGTGACGGTGAAGCGCAACCGCGAGACTTCGCCCGCCGAAGTGCTGGCGATGGCGCCGCGTGCGATCGTACTTTCGCCGGGACCGGGGCGTCCGCAGGAGGCGGGGTGCATGATGGAGCTGATCCGCGCCGCCGCCGGCAGGATCCCGATCTTCGGCGTCTGCCTCGGGCATCAGGCGATCGGCGCGGTTTTCGGAGCGGATGTGGTTCACGCGAAGCGGATCATGCACGGCAAGGTGTCGCCGATCCGCCATGACGGACGGGGGATTTTCGCCGGATTGCCGCAGGATTTCCGCGCGGTGCGCTACCATTCGCTCGCGCTGGCGGAGGCGACGATCCCGGAGGATCTGGAGATCTCGGCG
>Ga0310690_10004110_pt1 | contig 21079 bp, 17 predicted proteins | sample AusTroGonzalo_MG_2_FD_207661 | JGI IMG/M metagenome (GOLD analysis project Ga0310690, IMG submission 207661) | Bovine rumen microbial communities from tropical cattle in Woodstock, Queensland, Australia - Gonzalo_04 (v2) (version 2) | ecosystem: Host-associated > Mammals > Digestive system >... | reverse complement strand
TCGAACTCGACGGCCCGATGAGCGCTCCGTTCAAGTACTTCGCCGCTCGCCGCGACGAATGGGCTAAGACTGAATCCTACACCTACCCGGGTCCGATCCAGTACTGGGGTCCGAGCGAAGTTTGCGATATCACGAACTTCACGATCAAGCTCGAACGTGGTGCAATGTAATTGAGCATTTGCTTTACGCGAAAAAGAGAAGTCCTTTAGGGCTTCTCTTTTTTATTCCAAGTAAATTCAAGCATATTTTTTTCTCATCCCTCGTCTTTACGCTCTTGTCTAATAGATATATTTTGTACATGTAATTGATGGTGTTGAAAGATGTATATGGATAAAAGGAACAGCTACTGTATTTTATTTACAAGGTCGTTATTTGGGAACATTGCAAACTGATTTGCAACAAGCAAACGCCCTCGCCGAAATTTTACGGATAAAATACAAGGCTTCAGGAGTATATCTGGTACAACGCGGAATCCAACTGAAAAGAGTTAATGTAAAGTAATCCTAAAAACAGAAAAAAATCCAAAACGCCAAAAGCCTCGACATAGTCGAGGCCTTTGCTTTTAATAATCTTATACAAAACGGAGAGAATTAGTCAAGAACAATATCGCCTGAGCCACCGAAAGCGGTGCCATCAGGAACCCACGTGCCATCCGTGCAAACGTATTTCAATTCATAACCCAAGATAGATTGAGTCTTTGTGTCACCTTCCTTATCACACTTGCTGCTTTCTTGCATAGCAGTGGCATCCGTGACCCATTCGCCGTCCTGACAAATGTAATGCATATCAAAGCCCATAACGGACTCCACCTTCTTGTCACCTTCCTTGTCGCATTTATCGTTTCCAATTTGTGCTGTAGTCTGATAAGTCCATTCGCCATCTTTGCAGACCAAGGTAGTTTTCATGCCCAAGTATTCAGCTTCCTTGGTATCACCTTCCTTGGTACAAGTATTGTCAGAAGTCCACACGCCATCCACGCAGACCATCTTAACAGTCGTGCCCATCACGGTCGTATCTTTCGTTGCTCCATTCTTAGTGCATTTCAAAGCGTCCTTCATGGCTGCTGAGTCCGCTTCCCAAACTCCATTTTTGCAAATAAGCTTGACATCCACACCCCAAACTTTGCCATCTTGTTTTTCACCTTCCTTGCTGCATTCCTGACCATAATCGCCAATCAAACTATTAAGACTACCAGAACTCTTAGCCGAGGCCTTACTATCAGAGCTATTTGCAGATGTTTTACTATCAGAGCTCTTAACAGAAGATTTGCTATCGGAGCTCTTGGCCGTATTATTTTCAGAATCCGAAGAAGTCACATCCCCTGATGCTTTTACAGAAGAACTGGACACCGCCGGATCATTACTGGGAGCCACCGGAGAAGATTCATCGTCATCGCCGCAGGCAACAAAGCCAAATGCGGCAGCCAAAGTAAGCCCCAAGGCCAATTTCTTGAAATTCATATTAATACTCCTTAAAAAGTTACGATTAATATATAATTTTCTAACTCTTTAAGAATCGACCCTTTTATAAAAAGAAAAAAAGTGTGGCGTAGATTACAAGAAAGCCCCGACTTTCGCCGAGGCTTGCTATAACGTGAAGTTTTAACACAAACATTTAACACAAACATTATTCTGCATCAGGCGCTTCAGCACCGCCAAAGCCACCCATGTTGCCCATGTCGCCGATGCCACCCATGCCGCCAGTATTACCGCCACCGACATCAGAAGTGGCTACACTGCTGGAACTCGGTACAGGAGTTTCGTCGCTTGGTTTGGCAACGCTGCTGGAGCTAGCCACAACCGTCTTTTCAGAAGAACTGCTAACGCTAGCAGAACTCGTCGCCGCAGTTTTTTCTGCAGAGCCAGCATTACTGTCCGTGCTCGTCGCAACAGTTGCAGTAGCAGAACTGCTTGGAGTTGAAATGACTGCTTCAGAACTTAAAGGCGTCGTATCGCCTGTAGTTTCTGTCGAAGCACTTGAAACAGCTGGATTTTCAGACAAAGACGCAGCCGCCGGCGAAGAATCTTCACCACAAGCCATCAACCCGAAAGCCAGCGTTAAAGAAATCCCCAAGGTGATTTTTTGATATTCATCTAACACACTCCTATCTAGATGTTATGATGAATCTATAATCCACCGATACGGATATCTTAAAGCATTTTATTCCGCACCTAATTTGCGTAGGAAATATTACAACAAACGAAAAAAAATTTGCAAAAGAGATTTCTATAAAAAACGACCCCGCAACAAGTGCGGGGCGACAAATCGCAAAAGAAAATGCTCTTAAAAACTCTCGTCTATTTAGCCGCTTCGCTGGTGCTCAGCAAGTAGGCATCGATAAACGGGCGGATTTTTCCGTCGAGAACGCCAGCAGTATCCGACGTTTCCACGCCAGTACGCAAATCCTTGACCATCTGGTACGGCTGCAAAACGTAGCTACGAATCTGGCTCCCCCATTCGACCTTCTTCTTCTCGGCCATGCGGGCGTCGCGCTTGGCTTCTTCTTCCAAGCGGTAATGTTCCGCGACCATGGTCTTGAGCATTTTATAGCAAGTTTCGCGGTTCTGGATTTGTGAACGTTCCGTCTGGCAGCTCGCCATGATGCCTGTCGGCAAGTGGGTCATGCGCACGGCGGAATCCGTCTTGTTGATGTACTGGCCGCCGGCACCGCTACTGCGGTACGTATCCACGCGAACTTCGGACATGTCCAAATCAAATTCGATATCTTCATGTTCCGGGTACAGATAAACTGCTGTGAAACTCGTATGGCGGCGAGCGTTGGCATCGAACGGACTGATGCGCACCAAGCGGTGAACACCAATTTCGGAACGCAACAAACCGTAAGCGTTTTCGCAAGTGACTTCGATGGTAGCACTCTTGAGGCCAGCGTCTTCCGCTTCCTGAAAATCCACCACCTTGAAGTCCATATTCTCGCGTTCAAAAAAGTGCGTGTACATGCGGAAAAGCATCAACGCCCAGTCCTGCGACTCGGTGCCGCCGGCACCTGGATGGATAGACATGAGGCATGCACAGGCATCGTCCGGCCCGTTCAGCATCTTCTTGAATTCCATCTTCTCCACGCGGGCTCTCAGGTCCGCAATGTCGGATTCAAGCGTTGCCGTAAGGTCTGCCGATTCCTCGTCCTTGCTCATTTCGTAGAGTTCAGCGAGGTCGTCGCACGTTTGGGATACTTCTTTCCAAGAATCAATAAGACCCTTGAGGTTCCCAATCTTTTTCATCATGGATTGCGCCTTGTCCTGATCGTTCCACAGGTTCGGGTCGCTGGAATCCTTTTCAAGGACGTAAAGTTCTTCGGTCTTTGCTTCTAAGTCAAAGATACCCCCAGAGTTTATCAATGCGTGCGCGCAATTCGATAAGCCCGGTATGAGTAGTTTGGAATGCCATAATAAATAGTGGTTGGTGGTTAGTGGTTGGTGGTTAGGAATTAGGTATCAGGTTTCAGGGGTCAGGGGTCAGGAATGAGTTCGCACCTAAGGTGCTTTGAGGTCGCTTCGCTCTGAGGGTATGAGTACGGGTGCCAGAGGCACCCTTCGAGAAATCACAATTATGTTTTTAACATTTAATCTATCTCAAAGCCTTGCTAGGCAAGGCGACCTCACAACTCAGAGGGAGTCGCAGACGACCGACCTCATCGCTCAAAATTACTTGCTAGCGCCAATTGCCTGAGGCGGTTCGTACTTCTTGTCGAGGTACTGCACCTTGTAAGCCTTGCCGAGTTCGTCGAGGTAAGCCTTGAGCTTGGCCTGACGTTCCTGTTCGGCCTGCACGCGCAAGATGTAGTCAATCTGGTGCTTGTAGCTGTCAAACTTGCCGTCGTTCTTTTCGGTAAGCATGAAGATGGAAACGCCGTCATTTTCGACAATCACTTCAGAAATGTCGCCGACCTTGAGCTTGCCCACAGCCTTGGCGAATGCGGCACTCTTGGACTTGGCGAGGAACTTGTTCATGATGCCTCCCGTCTTCTTGGCTTCCTTGTCGTCGCTGTACATAGCGGCGAGCTGAGCGAACGTAGCCTTCTTGGAACGAACCTGAGCAGCAAGACCCTTCAACATGTCCTTGGCGTCGTTGATTTCCTGAGTGCTCTTGCCCTTGGTGGAAATAAAGATGCGAGCACCGCTGATGGTATCGTTGATGGCAACCTTAGACTTGTTAAGTTCCCAGAAAGCCTGGAGCTGTTTTTCGGTCGGAGCTTCAGGATACGGAACCTTCTTTTCGATGATGACTTCGCTCTTGAGCTGGTCTTCAATCTTGGTCTTGAACTGAGCCATCGTCGTGTTGGACTTCTTGAGTTCCTTCTGGAAAGCATCTTCGCTCGGGAACTGCTTCTTGAAGAGGTTGGTCAAGCTATCAACCTTGGATGCATCAACCTTGATACCCATCTTCTTGGCTTCGAGCTTGATGAGTTCCTGACCGACAAGATTATCAACAACCGCATAGCGCAGTTGAGTCATCATTTCATCCGTCAACTTCTGGCCCGGAGCCTGCTGAGCGCCAAGCATCGTTGCAAGACTATCAATTTTACCAGCAGAAATACCGGTCTTTTCGACGCGGATAACATCCATACTTTTCGTATTCAACAATTGAGCAGAGGCAATTCCTGCTGTAAGGAGCACTGCAGCAGCACCACGAGAAATAAGTTTAAGAGACATTATTTATCCTTGTTAAAAATTTACAGTGCTAATATAGAAAAGTTGAAACACGCAAAAAAAGCAATTACGTGATTTTACGCAAACAAAACAATCTTCTTACAAAAAAGTGAGGCTAATCGCCCGAACAGCTTGTTTTTTCTAAATTTTCCCACATGAAGAAAATTAAAGTATATACGTTGCAAGGCAAGTGGACTGGGGATTTTGACTCCAATAACAAGTGGTACAAGGACGAAGCCCTCAAGCTCAAGGGCAAAGAAATTGACCTTTTGGTGCTCCCAGAATTGTTCCATACACCCTACTTTCCGTTCGAAGAAAACGCGGACTTTTTTGACCTCGCCATCGAAAAGGACCATCCGATAGTCGCCGAATGGCAGGCAATCGCCAAGGAACTGAACGCCGTCGTCGTGTTCCCGTTCTTCGAAAAGCGAGCTCGCGGCATTTACCACAATTCGGCATTCGTCTTTGAACGCGACGGAAGCATCGCCGGGCTTTACCGCAAGAGCCACATCCCCGATGACCCGGCTTTTTACGAGAAGTATTACTTTATTCCGGGTGACACCGGCTTTGAACCGATTAAGACAAGTGCAGGTACGCTCGGCGTGCTCATTTGCTGGGACCAGTGGTTCCCCGAAGCCGCACGCATCATGAGTCTCAAGGGCGCAGACGTGCTCATCTACCCCACCGCTATCGGCTGGATGGATAGCGAACCCAAGGAAATTTACCCGCGCCAGCAAGATAGCTGGATGACAGTGATGCGTGGGCATGCGATTGCAAACCGTACATTCGTGATTGCCGCGAACCGCTCGGGAGTCGAAGGCCACCTCACATTCTGGGGAACAAGCTTTGCCGCCGCTCCGGACGGATACATTCTGCAAAAATGCGACCCGGAATTCTTGGGCGCAAGCTATGTCGAACTAGACCTTGCCGAAACCGAAGAAAATCGCCGCTGGTGGCCGCATTTCCGCGACAGACGAGTCGATTTGTACAAGGACATACTCAAAATCTGGGCGGACTAGGGCGGCGGAGCCGCAGTAAGAAGTAGACAGTAGGAAGTAGACAGTGGTTAGTGGTTGGTGGTTAGGACGAAATGCACGAAGTGCATGATACATTTCCTAGTGCCTACAACCTGAAACCTGTAACCTGAAACCTTTTTAATGGATTTATAATATGGCAACAAAATCTTCTGTACGTTATCCGGCGGAATGGGAAAAGCAGAGCGCCACATGGCTTGCATTCCCACACAACAAAAAGAACTGGTATGGCGAACGCGGTGAAAAAATCCGTTGGTTCTATGTGGAACTTATCCGCAATATCACGCAATTTCAACCGGTGAACGTACTTATCCCCGGCAAGAATTTCTTGACGGACGAAGAAAAATCGGCACTTGCGGACCGACCGTTCCCTGCAAACTTTATCGTCATGAAAACAAACGACATTTGGATTCGTGACTACGGTCCGTTCTTCCTCCAGAAAAGTTCAAAGAACGGCCCCAAAAAGGTCATTGCAGAAACGAGCTTTAACGCTTGGGGCGCCAAGTTTCCGCCATGGGGATTAGACAACGCCATCCCGCAAAAAATTGCTGAAAAAACAGGTATTCCGCTAACAACAAGCGTTCCGTACATTTTTGAAGGCGGCGCCATCGAAGTCAACGGCGACGGCCTCGGAATCACGACCGAAGATTGCCTCGTCGGCAAGAACCGCAATAAGCAGGAAGATTTAAAAAAAGTTGTAAAAGCGCTCTGCAAAGCGTTCGGCCTCAAGGATTTGCTTGTATTGCCGCACGGTCTGCACGGCGACCATACAGACGGCCACATCGACAACGTCGCCCGTTTTGTCGCTAAAGACAGAATCGTCATGTGCATGACAGACAACAAGCGCTCCCCCAACGCCCCGATTTTAAGCGAAGCAAAATACATCATCGAAAATTGGCTCAAAAGGCATTACGAAAAAGTCCAAGTCGATACGCTCCCGTTGCCACCGCAACGCGTGCTCGATGACGGACAAATTCTTCCGGCGTCGTACATGAACTACATCTACGTCAACGGCGGACTCATCTTCCCCAAGTACAAGAGCCCGAACGATGCTGTTGCTAAGAAGTACTTCGAAAGCGTGTACCCGGACCGCAAAGTCATCGGTATCGACTGCCGCACCGTCATCGAAGAAGGCGGAAGCCTCCACTGCATGAGCAAGCACGAGAGCTTATGAGCAGCGAGATCGCTCGCAAGCTCGCTTTGAGGTATGAGCTTTTATAATCGTGCCTATGGCACCACATTAAATGCTCAAAGTATTGCGTAAGCAATACGCCTCAATGCTCAAAGCACTCTTGAAAAGAGTGCGACCTCATTCCCCTCTTTCGTCTACCAGCGAAGCGGTCTTTCGTCTATTTCTTGTTTACGGGGAATCATTTTTCTAGTTTATTTACACGTTTTTTCTCGAAATATGAACATGTACCGTATTTTTACTTTTGTTCTTTGCTTATTTAGTATTGGACTGGCACAGCCTGCAGAAATCGACGTTTGCGATTTTGACGATTCGCTTGCCATCCTGTTAATCAGAAGCGTCCAATCTCATACCAGCCATAGCGAAGTTCTCGATTATGTTCTGCAAAACAGCCTCTCCGTGAATCACGAGATGTGCAAGGACGAATACAAAGTCCAAGCAATTTCGGCAAAAGTGACAAGACTGTTCAACACAAGCAAGACTGCCAAGAATGTTAAGGTTTACGATATTGCCTACACAAAATACGAGCATTTTTCAGGCAAGGAAGAGAACGGCAAAACGTTTTCTGACGAAGACAATGCGGCATACAACATCGTCTTGGATTACATCATCGCAAAATACGACAAGCATTTCGCCAACGTCAAGCGCAACATGCTCTCGGAGGCCCTCAGCGGGAAAAAATCCATTTACGGGTTCAATTCCAAACTGGACGCACTGCTCGACGAACTGCAAACATCCAAAATATCTATGATTGAAGGCATATCAAGTTCCGAGCTACGGTCGCAATGGGAAAGTTCGTGGGCCGGATTATGGATTACTGATGTTCCGCCTTTAAAAAAGTACAACGAGAACAATTACGAATGGCTACAGACTCCGTCAAGGAATTTCATAACGAAATACCCGGAAAGTCCATACACGCCCGTTTTACGCGCCCTATTCAACGACACGTTAATGCAGGCTCTTGCAAACAACGAAGAAAAACACGAAATCCAGCTTTACAAAGAAGACAACAGGCATCTCGCATTCGGGCTGGGATTTTTAGTCGGGAAACCGCTGTTGGGTGATGGTCTAGAAGCCGAAAAAGCAAAATTTTCTGCCGCTATACCCCAAGGTCGATTACAGATTCTACGTTTCGTAGCACAAGTGCAATGCGACATGTATTTCCACGATGGATTAACAGCAGTTGGGCTGAACGGGCTTCTAGGATACAACCTCGAATTTGGCGATTACGGATTGGATTTGCTAACAGGAATCGGCATAGAGCAGTTTTTGGAAGATAAAGATTCCACCGTTTACAAGGCATATTCATTCGGATTGCAGGGCTACAAGAGAATCTTTTTTACGGGATTCGGAGCAATCGCCCCCCGGGTTCAATGGACTTTAAAAACATTCAAATACAAATCTCCTGAAACTGGCCGCAGGAGACGAGTCTACATCAACCAGTTCTATATAGGTGCAACCCTCGATATCGTTGTTCCATTTTCTGAAATACATTAATAGAGATTTAAGCATATGAACCGGTTGAGTTTCATTTTTCTCCTGATTCTATCGACATGCGGCCTGATTTGCCATGCCGAAGAAATTGACGCCTGCGTATTTGACCAATACGTCCTTGGAATGCTTAACGAAAATGCAGTTTCGGACAATTCCACCAGACATTTGGAACTGCTGGATTTTATCGCCGAATATGGCCACAAGGCAAAAGCGGAAATATGCGCGGACAAAGAACAACGCGAAAAACTGAATCGAATCGCCTATACGCTTTATGACGAAAGGAAAGGGAGCGGCGAATTCAAAAATGTTTATCCAAAATACGCTTTTTTTGCAGGCCAAGAAGAGGATGGCAAAATCGCGACAAACGAAGACAATGCGATGTACAACCTGCTTTTGGACTACATGATCGCAAAATACGACAACCAGTACGCTTTTCAGAAAAAAGAAATGCTGAAAAAACATCCAGACGGATCAAAGATTCTCGCATCCAGTATCGCCCAGAAACTCTTTACAGCCGAACGGTTCATGAGCATCGCAACTAAATTAACAAAAAGTGCGTCCGAACTGGCTATAGACCTGTCTACATCTTGGGCGGAGCTATGGTTTCAGGACGAAAGCCCATTAGGGCGACACGAAAAATTCGACTACGATTATTCATGGGTAATGAACGTTCGCGATAATTTTTTGCAAAAATACCCCAACAGCCGTTACAAAACTGCCATTATGGCAATTATGGACGACAACATTTCTAACCAATTTACTCAATACGACAGGGACGACAGCTACTTCAGTTTCGGCTTTGGATTTTCTTTAGGGAAATCCTTAAAGAGTTCTTCGTTAAAGAAAGTAGACGAAACCTTTACAGCGGGTTTTCCTGAAGCACGCTTGCAAATTCACAATTTCGTCATCCAATTCCAGAACGACCTTTTCATTGCTAAAAAAACATCCTCCAGTTTTGACTTATTCTTGGGATACTCTTTTGATTTCGGCAAATTCAGGGTCGATGTCATGGGAGGCATAGGATTAACATCGTTCTGCTTTGAAAATGACACGACAAACAACATGTCTTATTTCGGAAGCGCTCAGATAATGAAAAAACTCCCTATTGGCGACATGCTTTACTTATCCCCGAAATTCCAGTGGATTGTGAAGGCAGCCCGTTTTGACGATCCGTTATCCAATCGCAAACGCTGGGGCGTTGTCAATCACTTTCTGTTCGGTCTCATTTTCGAGGCGCAGATGCCATTGTCAAAGCTGAATACCAAGGACAGCGGCAAAGAGCACCACATCATCCGAAGAACGAGCATACGGTATTAGACGAAAGACGATAGACGAATGAGGGCGCTCGCAAGCTCGCTTTAAGGCATGAGCTATGAGGTCGGCGCATGCGCCTATGAGGTATGAGGTTTAATAATCGTGCCTATGGCACCACACTAAATGCTCAAAGTATTGCGCAAGCAATACGATCTCATAACTCAAAGCACTCTTGTAAAGAGTGCGACCTCAAACCTTCCTCGCTTTCGCGATGGCTTCTTTTGCTAGTTTATCTACAAGTTCATTCCACTTGACGCCAGTGTGGGCGGCAACTTTTTCGAACTGGACGCGGTGCAAATACGGCTTTGCCGCCTTGACATACATTTGTGCGATATTGCTTTTCGCTTGCCATTCGCCTTTCGCCCAACGGGCAATGCCTTCGTAGTCGTGGCAAATCACGCCGTTCATATCGTGCGCATCAAGCCAACGCATCGCTTGGAACGATGCCATCACTTCGCCATCAATATTGCGGCTCTCCGCTTCGAACGCCGTAATTCCCGAACCGCGTGCCAGCTCCTTGTCGTTTTCGGTCACAACAAACGCCCAGCCAGAATGCGCGAAACCCGGCGAAAAGGAACCATCGACAAAAACGCGGATTCCATCGGGAGCCGGAGCCTCCATCCCGTCTAACCAAGCTTGAGCTTCTTCACGAGTTGCAAACGACTTAAACAGGACACCCTTGACACCATGGGTCAATTTTTCGCATTCGGCCCACGTGGTTACGATTTTTTTTTCATTATCGCTTTTTATAGCATAGAACTTTTGTTTAGGCATGGCGCAAATTTAATATATTTTCATCGTTAAAAAAAATAGGAGCACCTTTGTTTTCTTCACCGTATTTTGCTGACGACAAGCAGTTTTATCTCATGCGCTTGCTTTTTTGGAAACCATTGCTGTATCGGTGGTTTTTGTTCAAGGCAGGGAAAATCAAAAATACAAAGACTTTTTCGTTTCCAAAATCGTTGCAAGACCGAGAAAAGACAGTGTTCTTTCTCCCCGATGACAAAAAAATTGCAAAGGTTGTACTAGACGAACTCCCTTCGGATTGCTTTAAATCCATTTTGTTCATTGCACACGGCGATTTAGAAATTCTCTTTGCAAAGAAAAAAGCTACGGTTTCCTATTACACCACCAAGGGATGCCGCTTTGGAGAACCGCTTTTCGAAAAAATTGAAAACCAGATAAAAAGCTACGCCCCTCTCGCTTGCGTCTATCTAGGCCCATACAAACCGCAATTTCTGTATCTCGCGCTGTTAAGCGGAGCGTCTCTTCGTGTCGGATTTGATTGCGTTCGTGAATATCCGTTTTTGAATGTCAGCCTGCACCAGCTCAAGACGATCTCCCCTGCAAAAATGATGGCTCGCTATTTCATAAAGGACGAGAAAGACGCTAAAAGCGCCAAGGAGTCCAAAGGCTAGCCATGCAAAAGTATTCGACAATCATCACTGAAAATGGCGGCTATGCAGACTTGCACATGCACACCAAGCTTTCCGACGGAACGCTCTCGGTCGATGAACTGCTCATGCTTTGCAAACGCAAAGGGCTTCGTTGCATATCCATCACGGATCACGACAATCTGGACAGCTACAAGATTGCCGAGGAACCCGCCAAGGAAATCGGACTCGAAATCATTCCGGGGATTGAAATTTCTGCGGTATGGCAAGGCAAGGACATTCACATTTTGGGCTACTTCTGCGACCCGACGAACCTCGCCCTCAACATGGAACTGGAGGATTTCGCCAAGCAACGTATCGCCCGCGTGAAAGCGATTATCAAAAAGTTGAACGCGCTCGGCATCGGCATCACGTTCGACAAGGTGCATTCATACTGCAAAGGAAAAATCATCGGTCGCCCGCACATCGCCATGTCGCTTGTCGATGAAGAATACATTTCGAACTTCTCCGAAGCATTCACGAAATACTTGGGAGATGGCTGCATCGCATTCGTCGAAAAGAAAGGGCTCAACCCGCAAGAAACGATTCGACTGATTGAAAATGCTGGCGGAATCGCAGTCCTCGCCCATCCGTACAAGTCAGGCCTCAGCGACGAGTTCATCGAGAACATGGTGGAATGGGGCATTCAGGGCATGGAAGTCTATAGCCCGGCGCAAAAGGGTGCCGTAGGCCGCAAGTACAAAGAAATGGCACAAAGGTTCGGGCTTGTCGGAACAGGCGGTTCAGACTTTCACACCGAAAGTGGAACTTACCCCCCAGGTTGCATGAAAATGCCATACACCGTTGTCCAAGCACTTCGAGAAAGGCGCGAAAAATCTCGTGCAGAATGGTTCTGATGAATCGTGGAATTTTACTTCTAGTTGTATTGTTTTCGCTGACGTCCAGCGTTTTTGCCGATGTGATTCATGCCAAGCAGAGCAAGAATCCAGCTCCGCAAGATTCCGTTTTTGAAACGCCGAATGCCCCGGACCCCGCCCCCAGAGAAACTGATGCGGGCCGTTGGGTGATTCCGCTTCGCGAAGTCATGCAACGCACTTACGACGTTTCGGGGCAAAAGTCCGAATGGGTACTGGGAACATCTATCCTTGGCAGTCCAGAACTCCCCGCCACATCGCTTGGAATCGGGAGTCTCAGCAAACGCTACCCGAGCAAGCTCGCCGGCATTTACACGACACGCTTAAGCTATGACGCATCAACGCTTTCGCTGAACGGAGAAAACGGCATTCTATTTGAAGAACGCCACGGCATTCCGGTCGATACGCCCATCACGGATGTAAACTGGGAACGCGGTGCGTTTGAAGGGAACGCCCTTCGCTTGGAATTCCGCCGTCTCATCACAGATTCGGTGACGTTCGACCTTGGCGTTTCAAGCCACTCCGACATGCTTTCAAAGCCCTTTGAATACCAGCCGGTGACGCACTCGCCTTATTTTGCTTTGGGTCGCGACTCCGTAGATATTCCGTTCGGTGGACGCAACATCGCGATGAACAGCATGCACTTTCAACCGATTGTCACATGGCGATTCGGCTACGGCAAGGCGTTTTTCAAAATAAACTATTTCAGTCTGGATAACGACGACAACACGACGCACAAAGTCGTCCTCGATACGCTCGACCCGACCATTCGCGACTTCCAAACCGATCCGTACAACATTTCTATCGAATCCCGCACATACGGCGGCGGCGTTGAATTCTACCCCATTAAAAATTTAACGCTCGGCACAGAAATCCATTACGGCAACCATGAAATGGAACTCAGTCATCTTTCAAAACTCAAGAAAGGACTCGATACAACGCTCAACGAATGGGGCTATCCTGTAACTAGAATAAATTATTACGACACAAGCAAAGTCCGCAATTACGAAACGATTCTTGGTAATTTCGAAGCCCGTTACAACATGTTCTTGAATCCCAGATTCCGTTTTGAATATGAATTCGTAAATACCGAAGAAAGGGGACATGACGAAAAAAAACATCTGTATTATCAAGACCGCGAAATAGGCTATGCCGAAGTATCAGACACTTTATTCGGGAAGGCTTTGTTCCGCGTCCAGGCGGGCATGCAGCGCAACAGTTCGCTTTTAAACGAGGTCGAATTTGCGCCCGCATTCTCCATGGACGGAACTTACCTCCTCCCCTACCATCTGATGGTAAACGCTTCGTACCGCCATGACAACAAGTTCCCCGATGTAAACCACATCAAGCTTGTCGAAACAGGCAGAATCGCATTCCCTAACGAAGACTTGACATACGAAATCCGAGACCGCGCCACGGCGACGATTACTTGGAAAATGCGCGACGTATTTTACGGACTTGGACTCCGCTACGAACACGCAAACGACTTGATAAAGCCTAGTTGGGCTATCCGCGGAAGGCTCGATACCACGTTCGTCGATACGACGTATATCGCCAATTACGAGACCTACGAAATGCGCGATACGACAATCGCCCGCTCGAACGATTCGCTCGAATCCGCATTCCGCTACGAGAATCTCGATCACGCCCATACGCTCGACTGGATTATGCAAATCGGCTTCCGCCTTTGGAACTGGAAATTCTACTTTGAACGCGGCCAGAAAATTACTCGCACAAAGCTGTACGACACGCCATCGCTATACTACAAAGGCAGCATTCACTGGCAAAACCGTTTTGTCAGAGATAGGCTCGGCGTGAGCGTCCGAGTCGATTTCCAGTGGTTCAACAACCGCTACGACGGAACCATCAACGAAAAAGGCGAACCGGAAATCGTCCAGCTAAGGCATTATTTAGCGATGGATTTCGAAGCCCGCATGCAGATTCTCTCGTTTGAGCTTTACAGCCGCATCGAAAACTTCAACCACAGCATTTATATGCCGGAATCGGGATACACGCCCGAAGGCTTAAGATTCGCCTACGGCATCGTGTGGACGTTCGGGAACTAGGGGTGTGAGGTCGGCCCTTTGAGCTATGAGGTCGCTTCGCTTTGAGCATTGAGCGATGAGCCCGCTACGCTATGAGCCATGAGTCAATAGTTTTATCTCATTACTCAAAGGTTCCTGAGCCTGCCGAAGGGCCGTCATCGACCTGATTGAGGAGCTTATCTCTTGACTGTCACTTTTCGAGTAGCATTTCCGACTTTCACGATGTACGTTCCGACGGCCGACAGCGGAATCATTTGATTCGGGCTTTCCAATCGACCACGCAAAATCGCGTGCCCTAGCAAATTAAAGACAGAGTAAGGAGTCCCAACTTTAGCCCCCGAAACAAGAACGTTCATTCCATCTACGCTCAAGTCAAACGACGCAAGCGCTCTTTGCGGGCGCACTGGAGGAAGTGACAAAATCCCCTGATGTTCCTTAAGTACATCTTCTAAATCAGCAATGATTGGATACGGATAAACCGGACTGAGCTTCCATACACTTGAACTAGAATCTTTTGATTTCATGTGATTCAAGTCATCAACAAATTCTTTCGACTGCATATAAGCCGTTGTAAGAGCCTCACCATAAAAAAGTTTTTCATCAGGTTTAGTGGATAAGCCATAAACATTCCAATCAAAAAAAGTCGATTGAGGGTAAACATTCTCTATGGAATCTTCTTTAACTTCCCACACAATCTTTGAAGCGTTATAAGAATAGTCTGAAGCTTCTTTTCCACCAGCAATTCCACCCACGCTATCAGACTTGCCAAGAGCAACCACATCGCCCAAATTGGCAAAGTCTCCAATATCGTGACTTTCGCGACCGCAGTACCCATTATGCATATAACAGCTACCATCATAAGCGCCTGTTATACCGCCAATATACGGAACATTTTTCCCCGATACACTTCCAAAGTTCATAAGCTTAGATGCATCCGCATCAAACATAAGCCCAGCAATTCCGCCAAGGTAATCTACATTTTCAGCGGAAATTTGTCCCAAATTGATACTATTTGCAACATTGAATCCAACATAACCAGCAACACCACCAACATATATTTTTTTTCGTAAAACCTCTTTAAAAACCTCTTTATTTAAGGCTTTCACATTAACATTTCCCAAATTTAATGTATTAGAAATAACTGAAGGTCTACCATTATAAATTCTTCCAACAATCCCACCTACATAAAAATTTTCGGTAAAATCATCAGAGAAAGAAACAGAACCTAAGGATACATTCACATTACCGTGGTTTTCTATATTTTTTAAATGTTTTTCTTCCTCGCAAATACAGCCACTAATAAAATAATTTTCTTTAATAATTGTTTTACCAACACTATAATTAATGTTTCCACGATTTAAGGCTTTCAAAAAAGACGTGGTGTCATTATAATCAATAATCCGACCAAATAATCCACAAACTTGCGTTTTTTGAACCGCATTATTTGTATCCTGTGTAGTATCATTTATTTGTACAGAAATATTTCCCCCATTATAAACTTCAGCACGAACTCCCTTAGGAATAGTCACATAATCAGCAAGTCCTTTTATATCAATATTATTAAGGTCCTTTTTAACTTCTACAGTTATATTTCCATAGTTTGATAACTTATAGAAATTTTCATGTAATGTTAGTTCAGACATTCCATAAATTTTAACATCGCCTACCGAATCCGCTTTGACAGAGATATCAGCATAATTAACAGCTTCATGGACAGAGAGGGAATCATAGTTATGGCTTTTAACAGGGTTAACGGCAACAACGGTCACACTACCAATTTTTTCAGCATCAACGATAACGGAAGTTCTATTTTCAAGCACACCATCAACAAAACTACCTCCATAAATAGAAACATCGCTAACACGTTCTTTAGAAACTTTTACCACACCCTCAGCCACAACATTTCCAGAAACATTACACTGATATAGATTGAAAGCTTTTATCATTGATGGAGATTTTTCCGTAACATTTATTTCAAAATTTTTTAAACTTAGCTTAGCTATAGGATATTTATAATTTGAACTACAATCTATAAATGGCTCCCCCTCAGAATAAGCTCCATATACAGAAAATCCATTAAAATACAAACCCACTCCTTGTTGAAGCCTGAGAGATTTTAAAGGATGTTCACGATTAACTGTATTCTTATCTTTGCCAAAGATAATATCATTAACAAGTCTATAATCAGTATCTCCATAGCGACCTACCCAAACAAGTTCTTCCGGCTTGCTAATTACATATCCAATACCATTTTTATATTCTGGTTTAAGCGTATCGCCAGTCCACTCAGCCAGAGCAAACGAAGCGTTCAACAAAATAAATGCAGCGAGAATAAAGAATTGTTTTTTCATGATGATCCTAACACGAATAAATGTAAAATTTGTGCCAATTATAGAAAAAAAATCCGGCTAGATGGCGACGTCATGGCGGACCTGATCCGTCATCTGTCCGCCATGACGTACTGGAATAAATCCGCGGTGACAAAAAAAGCCGCTTAAATCATGTTGTTTGCTTCAAGGCCTAAAAGCACTAGGTAGCCTACATACAAAATCAAAAAAAGCGTTCCGGCGATGCGGCCAAAGCCAAAACGGTTGCCTCCGGCTCGTTTGTCTTTACGTTTCTTCGTAAGCGGGAAGCACATCAAGAATAGCAAAAGCGTCAGCGCAGACATTATCGGCAAATCGCGGCTCAGCACTGCGGGTTCCATCGCATTGATAGGAGCAATGACGGCAGCAATTCCGACAACGACAAGCGTGTTGAATAAATTAGAACCAATTACATTCCCGACCGCTAAATCATTTTCTCCCCTGCGGGCCGCCGCTATCGAACTTGCCAATTCCGGGAGCGAAGTCCCAATCGCTACAATCGTAAGCCCAATCAGCAAATCACTTACACCGAGCGCTTGAGCGATATTCACGGCTCCCCATACGAGCAACCGCGAACTCACAATCAAAAGCGCAAGCCCGGCAAGCAACCACAAAAGCGATTTCACAATCGAAACTTTCGCAGAGGATTCTGCCAAAATTGCGTTTTCATCATTTTCAGTTTTTTCACGTTTGCGTTTGTCCTTCAATTCAAGCCAAATGTTGAACAAAGTCAAAGCCACAAAAGCAACGAGCAAAACGATACCATCAACAAACGAAACATTGCCATCCTTGAGCAAAAAAATCGTCATTGCAGTCATAAACATGAGAATCGGAATATCCCGTGACATGGCTTGCTTTTTGACAACAACAGGAGCGATAACCGCAGTCGCCCCAAGAATCAAAGCAATATTTGCAATGTTGGAACCATAAGCGTTCCCCAAAGCAAGCTGCGGAGTATCGTTCAACGCCGATAAAATGGAAACAACCATTTCCGGAGCCGAAGTCCCAAACCCAACAACGAGCATCCCGATAAGGAACGTGCTCATCCCCAAAAACTGAGCAACGCCAACGGCCCCATCGACAAACCGGTCCGCACTCCAGACCAGAACGACAAGGCCAATGACGACTGCTAAAATGGAAAGTATCATTTGTTATTAAAATACGTAGAAAGTAGCACCGATGGTAAACGACTTCGAGGTCAAATCATTGACTGGCCATGCATCAAAGTCATCGTACATATTGCTGAGACCCCAGTTGAAACGAGCATCAAAGCCAACGTAGCGATGGACGCGGAAACCGAAACCAAGGATAATCGACCAATCTAAAGGTTCACGAGATTCGTTATCCATCATATCGTACGTTGCATTACGAGAGCGGTCCTTAGAATTCCTCAATTTGAATTTATCAGCAACAGCTAAAGACGGTTGGACACCGACATCGAAGTGGAGCCTGGATTTTGCCGCTTTCAACGTCAACAGCAACGGAATCGAAATTCGGTACTGGCTAAACGTGGCACGCATTTCGCCAACAGATTCTTTATCATATTCGCTAAAACTGCAACGAGCCTTGCTATGCTCAAAGAAGACTCCCGTCTTGAGCGCCATGTTGTATTCATCGAGCGGGAATAAAGCAAAAGCACCGACGCTCCAAGTCAAGCCGTAATAGCTATCGTAATCATAGTAGCCATTGTCGCCAGAAAGGTAACCCGCACCGATAAAGCCCTGAAGGCCAAACGTAAACTGCATCGGGACAAGTCCGCGAAGCTGGTTCATGTCGATAGTATCAGCAGTTACAGGATGCGAAACATAATAGGCTTTTACCGGACGACTAGGATATTCCACCTCGCTAGGCGTATAAACCGGACGATAAACAAATTTCTTTACCGTCTTTTTCTGGACAGGTTGTGCAGCATCGGCTCCGCGAACCGCCATCGGTTCAACTTCAGACGCAGCTTGTACTGGAGCCGCTTCGGCAACGGATTCCTGCACGGGGGTTGCCTCAGGGGCGGGAGCAGCAGCCGGCGCTGGAGCAGAAATTTCGGCGGGTGCCACAGACTCGGCAGCAACAGGTGCAGATTCTTGAGCCATAACAACAGAAGCTGCAAAAGCACTTAAAATTCCAATGTATTTCAGATTCATAGCAAATCCTCCAATGTAATCAGTAATATTATAGATTTTTTATCCTTACGAGACCAGTATAAAATACATGCGGGTCCATAATAAAATACTAGATTAGGGTATATGAAAACAAATATTGTATCTACCGCTTCGGGCAAAGCCAATGTCAGCGCCCTCTTTTTCGTGAAAAAGTCCGTCCAGTTTTCCAATGTGTTGTCGGAAAACGCCGAAAAGCAAGTCGAATCCGTCTTGAACGGCATGGAAGACGGACCGTTTGAAGATTTGGAACTTTTAGAAATTGATGGTACCTCCACCATTTTTGTGGACGCCGCCAAGGAACGCGGGATTTCGAGCCTCGACCACTTGCGCATGGCCGCCTACCGCCTCGCAAAGCGTGCGAGCAAGCGCCAGATTCCGATGGTATCCATCATGCTTGCCGATGCCGCACCGGAGCAGTTCAAGAGCATTTTGCACGGATTGCATTACGCCGATTACAAGTTCGACGCGTACAAGAGCAAGCAAAAGGACGCATTCCAAGTCACGTTTGAACTCGTCGCGGGCGAACAAGCAGCCGCATTCAAGAAGATTGCCGAAGAAGTCGCCGTGGAACAGAAAGCGGTCGTCCTCACAAGGAATTTAATCAACACTTGCGCCTCCGACCTTTATCCTGAAGAATTTGTCGCAAACGCAAACACGATTGCAAAATATACGCCGGGGCTTTCGATTAAAGTCCGCAACATGAAGCAGCTCGAAAAAGAAGGCTTCATGGGACTCGTGACGGTCGGCAAGGGCAGTTCGCACGAACCGTACATGATTACGCTCAGCTACGACGGAACAAAGTCTGCAAAGGGAAAAGGGGCTGCGAAGAACGCAGACAAAAACGCTCGCACCTCCAGCGACCACTTGGTTCTCGTCGGCAAGGGTCTTACGTTTGACACCGGCGGACTCTGCCTCAAGCCGCCTAAATCCATGCCCGAAATGATTAGCGACATGAGCGGTGCCGCGACCGTGCTCGCCGCTATCCAAGCGATTGCCACGCTCGAACTCCCGATTAAGGTGAGCGCCGTGTGCTGCCTCGCCGAAAACGCAATCGGCTTTAAATCCGTGCTGCCGGGCGACATCTTTACCGCCAAAAACGGAAAGACCGTCATGGTCGATAATACGGATGCCGAAGGCCGCCTCGTGCTTTCGGACGGACTTGCCGAAGCTGGCCTCATCGGCGCAACGCACATCGTCGATTTGGCAACGCTCACAGGTGCCATGGTTCGCGCCCTCGGTTACGCTGTCGCCGGATTCTTCAGCAACGACGATGACCTCGCATTGAAGGTCATCAACTGCGGCGAAGCTTGCTGCGAAAAATTCTGGAGCATGCCGCTCGAAGAAGAATACGCCGACGCCCTCAAGGACAAATTCGCTGACCTCAAGAACACGGGAAGCGATGCAGGCGCCATTGCCGCCGCCCTCTTCTTGCAGGAATTCGTTCCGGCGAACACAGCCTGGGCGCACTGGGATATCGCAGGTACAGCGTTTGTAAGCAAAGCCTGGAAGTACACTGAACACGGAGCTACCGGATTCGGCGTGCAGACGCTCATCGAGCTTGCAAGACGCATGTCTAAAACTGACGAAGGCATAGAAAACGATGCCGTCATCAGCGAAGACGAATACAGAGTGTGCTAGAAACCGTAAATAGACGACTTCATAGCTATATATGATTTGCAAGAAATGCGGAAGGGAATATCCGGACGACATGCTCAATTGTCTGTGGTGCGATGCGCCCAACAATCAACATGTCGCTCCTGAACCTTCTGAAAAAATCGATTTCTCCAAAGCGCTCGATGTAGAAAAAAACATCGACACTATAATTCTCAAACGAATTGGTAATGACTGCGCCCAAGAATCTGAGGAAATCGAAAACAAAGTCGCCAAGCACCCTGCAGGAAACTTCATGTGGTGCGCAGCGATTCTGGGAATGGGTGGGCTGCTTTCCGTATTTTTCGCCCCCTTTTACATAGCGTTTTTCCACAGATTAGAAATTCGCAAGAATCACTCCATTGCAAAATTCACTTCGGCGTATATTTCCTCATTTATAGCCTTGAAAGTTATAGTCAACGGGCTTGCAAATATAACTAGGAAGATATTAGAATCAAATTTCTTCCGAGAAGATCTCGTTGACTTCATTAAATTTGCCATGGATACAGGGCTGTTCCTAATCCATTTTTGGATTTGCGGTTATGTAGCAGCATTTATCATCAAGAGGCTTACGCCGGACTACGAACCATCCGAATACAAGCTCACTTCAGTCTCTGCAACGATATACTCTATACCTGCCATGATTCTATTGTCTTTTGCGAACAATTATCTATTTGAAACGTAATCTAGGCAAAGAGGATTAAAATTTCTATCTTTGGGGCGTATGAAAAACGTTGATACTATTGCCGTTTTGGACTTTGGCGGGCAGTACGCCCACCTGATTGCGAACCGCGTGCGCCGCTTGGGCGTGTTTACCGAAATCCACTCCCCTGCCGCCCCGGTCTCTGAACTGGAA
>Ga0310690_10004109_pt1 | contig 21080 bp, 7 predicted proteins | sample AusTroGonzalo_MG_2_FD_207661 | JGI IMG/M metagenome (GOLD analysis project Ga0310690, IMG submission 207661) | Bovine rumen microbial communities from tropical cattle in Woodstock, Queensland, Australia - Gonzalo_04 (v2) (version 2) | ecosystem: Host-associated > Mammals > Digestive system >... | reverse complement strand
AATGATAAACTCAGAATTGCAACCTTGAGTATCAGCATAAGTACCATAGCATGGAATGTAATAGTTGGTAGTAGTACCATCGTTCACCGTCAGAGTCTCCTCGTCGCGGTTGCGGTTGTTGTTGGCGACGTTGTTGTTGTTGCCAGCAACGGTGGCACGGTTGGCGCCGCTCACGAAGCGGGTGTTCGGGCGATACACAGTGGCAGAACCGCTGTAAGTATTGGCCGACATGTCATAAGCGTTATTGTCGTTGTAGGCGTAGCACACAGTGCGGGTGGTGCCTTCGGTCACAAGCCAACGAGGATAGGTCGAAGACCAGTCGCCGGTGCCGTTTTGCACGGCCACGAGCAGGTTGCTCTCACCGTCCCAAGCGAAGCCAGCGTCGGCGATGTCTAACATCACCCAACCGGCAGCGGCTTCCAGATCGCCTTCATAGACGACGGTCATGCCAGCAGTGGAGAGCGTGGTGGCTCCCGTTGACGGGAACTCGTCCGTGCTCACATTGCCCATCCAGATCGTCACATTGGAGAAGTCACAAGAGCCATCATAGACATTGAAACCGATTTGGTCCATCATGCCCATGCCAACACCAGCGGCCGACAGCTCGGAGCTGCGGAAGATCATCTGGCAGACATTGTAGCTATAGAAGCCATACAACGGGTTAGCGGAAGAAACCCAAGTGGTTTCGGGATCGCCAACGACGACGTCGAAGGGCTCGCCACCAGCTTCGTTCCAGCCAATGACGGGACCGTCGTAGGTGTTGAAGAGATCCGGACCAGGAATGCCATAGACATCCTCATAGAAGTCCTCAGTGTAGAGGGCAGCCTTGGCGTTTTCACCATACACCCAAACGTTCAGGAGGGCGTCGTCGTCAAACGTGAGTTTGTAGACAGCGTCGTTGCCATCGTCGATGGTGTCAGGATACAGGGCGTAGTTGTCATAAAGCAAACGGGTGCTGTCGGCAGCATACACGTTGAGGGTGTCGAGGAACGGGAGGTCGTCCACATCGAGCTCGGTGGCGAGTTCGTAGACGTCGTTCTCGACGGGCTCATACACATGGACACAGATGTCCCACACGCCGGCCGAACGGATCTGGTCGTAGAAGAGCACGAACTGACGGTGGATTTCGGTGATGCTGTCAAAGTGATAGGCCGTGTCGGTCACGAAGTACATGCCAATGCTGTCGTTATTAGCCAGGAAGAAGGGCACTTCAGGCTCAACCAGGCTGAAGAAGTCCGGGTTGGGGGTGAAGTCGTGGTCACGCACATAGACGTCGTTGCCCGTCTTGTTGTAGAGGTTCCATTCGGCAGGACGCATCCAAGCACCAGCGGGACGGAAGCCCATCTCGAGGGTGTCGATATGAGCGATGCTGTTGCCGTTGGGCAGGAAGTAAATGTCAGGATCAAGTTCCGGATCGAAACCGTCATACCAGAATTGGATCTGGAGGGCGTTTCTATACGTATGCAAGGTGGAAGACGCAGGAGGATTGGTGGGATCGTATGGCACAGCAGAAGTAGAGTTGTCATAGGCATACTTGGCTCTGTTGCTAGTATAGTCGGTAGCAAAGTACTCGGTGCTAGCGGTAGTGCCCGTGTTGTCCACCACGGTGAGGAGCAGGTTGCTCACACCATCATAGTCGTAACGGTTGGTCAGGTTGATGGGCGTCCAGTCATTGCCGCAAGTGTAGTTGCCTTGGTAGACCAGATCGCTGGCGCTCACAGCCACGATAGTATCAGCCGAAGCAAACGTCTCTTTGTCAGTGGTCGACAGATAGACGGAGATGTTACGGGTGTAACCACCGTAGTAACCCATGAAAGCGATGCTCACCATCTTACCTTCCATACCGATTTCGTCAGCATGGATAATCTGCTGAGAGATACCGTACTTACGGCCGGGGTGGTACGGGATGCCAGAGTAGTAGCTGCCAACAGTACCAATCTCAACAAGGCTCACAGGAGCGAAGTCCCACTGCACCATCGGGCGCACCGAGTCGGCGACGCCGGGGATGTTGGCCATGTCGAACGGATCGGGGTTGAAGCGCGAGCTGTCGTCGTCATAGTAATGACGGGCGCTGTTGGCAACCACATCTTCCATAGCGTAGAAGTTGAGGCCAGCCATACCTTCGTCGGTGTTGTCGTCCACCAGGATGGCAATGTTGTAGGAGCCATCGTAATTCACGATGCGGCGCACCGGAATGCGCGTCCAGTCGCTGGCAGCGAAGGTCACTTCACCGCTGAAGGCGAGGCTGGAGGCCAGGGTAGCGCTGTCGGCGGTAACCCAACCATCGATGGCGTTCGTATCGACGGGCACCATGTAGATGTCGAGGTTACGGGTCATTTCGTCACCCAAGTTGAGGAAGCTGATGGCAGTAATGTCGGCACCGATGGAGTCGATGTCGGCAGCGGTGTAGATCTGCTGGGTCAAACCGAACTTGTAGTACGAGTTCGTGGGCAGATTGGCCGTTGAAGGCAATAAGACTTGTTCCAGACCACCAAAACGGATCACGTTTCTGACAACCAGACCTCCGTAGTAGTTACCGCCAGTGTAGGAATCCGGGTCGGTCGGGTCATAGTCAAAGTAATCGTCGTAACCATACACAGCTCTCATCTCGCCATCCATGGCTGTAAAAGCACGGAAAGCAGGTCCAGAAGTCCAACCTCCGGTCTTGTCTTGCACGACGATTGCGATGTTCTTCACACCGTCGTAGGCAAACGGAGCGTCGAGGGTGAGGGTGGTCCAGTCGCCGATGACAAAGTCCACTGTGTCAGAGAAGACCTTGTTGGCTGCGGAAACAGCAACCACATCATCCCAAGTTTCGAAAGCGTCCGTCTCCGTCAGGACCATGTAGACGTCCAGGATACGGGAGACTGCGTTTCCGCTTCCGGCATAGAAGCTCAAGCTGGTAATGTTACCGGCAGAGCCTAACTCCTCAGCAGTGTAAATCTGCTGGGTCAGCGCATAATTGTAGTAGGAATAGGTAGGCAAATAACTATTTGCTTGCGAACCATAATAACCCACCTCATTATACGCTTGCGTTTGTGCAAACGCGCCAATAGCGAGCATGCACATCATCATCAAAGAAAATAATTTCTTTTTCATAATGAATTGAGTTTGGTTAATAAATAAGTTAATTAATTGATTTGTAATAGGTTTACTATTATTTCGGTACTTGTGTCTGACGTAAGGCAATGCATTAATACGGTTAAGGCTGCCGCATGTCGGGGCAGTCGCATTCGTCTTACAGTATGAAAAACAGGGCATTACCATGTTTTTACGAATTCGTTTTTCTAGTTGTGCACACTAATACGACGCAAAAATACGGATTTACCCTTATTCCGTATGCATTTTTTTTGGAATTTTTTTCAATAAAAAAAGCAAGCCGCTGAAATCCAGCGGCTTGCTTTTTTACAGCTTTGTGAGGCTGTCAAGTATTACTTGACCACCGTCACACGTTGCGTGCTGACGCCATACTCAGTGGCAATACGGACCACATAGACACCAGCATTGAACTGGGCCATGTTGATCTCGTACTGGTCAGCGTTGACATCGCTGTCAAACACCATCTGACCAAGGATGCTGACCACAGAGATGTGGGTCATGCCTTGGGCCTCGATCTTCACCAGACCGTTGGTCGGGTTCGGGTAGAGGGCCACGCGGCCTTCGAGGTCGTCGATGCCAGTCACCTGGACGTAGACATAGTCTAAGGTCGGGTTGATGGCGCTCAGCGCGAAGTCGGATTCGCAACCATTGTCGTAGACGGCGGTCACAGCATAGTAGTAATCACCGGCGGCAACGTTGTCGTAATACTCATACAGTTCAGTGCCTTCTTCAGCAGGAACGATGCCGATCAGATCCCACTCGACGAGGTCGACCGAACGGTAGACGTTGAAGGCGATGAGTTCAGCGCGGTCGCGCTTAGCACCATTGCTCAGTTCAAGGTCGTCGACATCCAGATAGAACATGTCGCTGCAGTTGAAGTGACGGATGGCGATGTAGCGGGCTTCGCCGGCATATTCGCTCAGGTCAACGGTGTACTGACGCCATGTGCCTTGGTCGCGAGTGCCACGGATGGTGGTCTTCTCGCCAGTGCTCTTGGCGCTCAGCGTCCATTCGTTCACCATGGTGAAGTCGCTCGGGTTGGTACCCGTGGTCGACACGAACACACCGCAGTGCTCAGCAGCATAACTGGCATCCTGACCGCAAGCCCAGAAGCTGAAGAGCGAAGCATCGCCCAGGGTCACAGCGGGTGAGATGAACCAGTTGTCAGGAACGACAACGCCGTAGGTGTTATCGTAGCTCTGGCTGAGGATGCAGTCGGCGGAGCCATTGTGGCCGTAGCCGGCACCCAGCTTCGTGCTGGCCAGCTGCCAACCAAAGCCTGACGGGTTGCCACCGTCGATGACGGTCCAACCAGCAGGAATCTGGCTGTCGTCGAAGTTGATGGAGAACTCGTCACCCTGTGCAGGAGGCGTCGGAGGCGTAGGCTCGCCACCCCAAGAGATGACAGCGCCGAAGTCGTCGCCGCTCTCCCAGTAGTAGACACCACTGATCGGCATACCGGGTTCGCAGGACATCTCGCCGTTGGTCTCGTCGCAGACCGGGCAACCCATGGACCAACCGAAGTTGTTGCTGGGCAGGGTCATTTCGCCAGGATAGATCGGGCGGACGCAGTACTCGTGGTCACCATACTCGCCGTAGTGCGTGTACTCGCGCACGGTCGGGCCGACGATGTCGAGGTACTCGCCATCGAGGGTGATCAAGAAGCCGATGATGTCAACAGGAGGCAGGATGCCGCAGTCGGTGTTGCCGCTGCCGGCGACCTGGCTGAAGTTGATGTTGCAGGGCTGGTTCGAGTAGTTGGTGATGACGAGGATGTAGTACTCGCCGGTTTGGGCAGTGGCCGGGATGTTGCAGTGCTCGGTGGCAGCGGCAGAGTAGCTGCAGCTGACAACCTTGTTGGCGGTCAAGCCGTTCGGGCAAGGCTCAATCGGGTCATCGAAGGGACCCCAGCAGCAGAAGTCGATGTCAACGCTCGGCGTGCTGTACATGTAGATGTCGATAGCGCCAGGATTGCCTATGCGCATGTAGTACCAAGCCGGGTTGGGTTGCGTGTAGAGGCAGTTGTAGTCAGGACCAGCCTCACCGCTACCAGCATTGACGCCAGCCGGGAATTCGTACATACCGTTGTCGGTGCAGAACGGATCGCCAAGAGCGCAGAGGTTGTTCTCACGCGAGCTGGCATAGATGTCGAGCATCAAGGCGTTGATGATGTCGCCGGAGAGTTCGCTCTTCAGCGTCATGCAAGTCTCAGCGGCAGTCTCCTTATCCATGGCGGCAAACGCAGCGGCGTTCTCAGCCACGAAGGCGTTGACGTTGGACTCGAGGTCTTCGTTCTCGTGATACTTGCCAGTGTTGATGAGGAACACGCTGTTGTTCTTGTCAACGATGACTTCGAAGCGCTCGTCCTTGGTCAGGTTGGAGATGAAGAACACACGCTCGTCGAAGCTGGCGATGTCGGTAATGTTGAAGGCATAGAGACCAGTGGCCAGCATGCCGGTTTGGAGGTCACCACCGCCGTATTCGCCTCTGAAGGCAACCGGGGTGACATCGTCGATGGTCTTGCAGTCGTCGTTGGACTGACCCATGCTGTGGATGCCCTTGTTGCCAGGAATAACATTCAGGTCAACAGCATCGTTGTAACCACCGAAGTAGACATGGAACTCGTATTCGTTACCAGCCTCGAAGGTGAAGTCGTCGTAACGGCCACCGATGGTGCCATTGGACGAGGCAATCCAAATACGGTCGCCAGGAGTCGGGTTGGTGATGCACCAGTCATAGGTACCGGCCGGGATGGTGATGGTCACGCTGGTGTTGTTCACCATGTTCTGCGTCGAGCAATTGCCGTCGGCATTGGTCGGGATCTTGTGGCTGAACTGGTTGTAGATGGCTTCGTTGCCAGAGCAAGAAGTGCTCAAAGCACCAGTCTCAGGAATGACAGTGCCATAGAGGCTGTGGGTATCGTCAAGCAGCATCTGGTAGCCAGAGCCGTCGCCCCAAACGTCGTCAGCAGTCAGCGTGACAGTGACGTTGTCGCCAGGAGTCGGGCCAGGCGTCGGGCCTGAAGGATCGTACGGGTTGTAGCCGTTTTCGAAGACCCACTCGATGTGGTTACCCTCGATTTCGGTGCTGGCGGTGACTTCGTCGACAGGACCCCAGTGTTCGCAAGGCTCATACTCGAACTCTGCGGAAGCCCAGCCGCTTTGGCCGGTGCTGTAGATAGCGCAAACGTTGACAATGTAGTGCTCACCCTCTTCGAGGAACGGCAGACCCGTGTTAGGATCGAAGGTGGTCAGCTGGCAGAACGGATGCGGATAGAGCGTGTTGTTCGTGAAGATCGGCACACCGTCGATGCTGGTGCACATGACCTTATAGCCTTCGAGGTGGCGGTCGCCTTCGCTACGGCCAGTCGAGAAGCTGATGTTGTCAACGTACATGGCGTCGCCAGTCGGGTTGACGCTGCCGTCCTTGCTGTACTCCCAGCGGAGGATGTGCGAACCAGAGCTGATCGGGAAGCTGTATTCGTTCCAACCAGGCATGTTGGCGCCATAGCTGAACTGCTCAGCGCCGTCGATGAGGAAGCGGCACTTATCCCAGATGGTGCTGGTGCCTTCGCCTTGGCAGAGGGCTGCGAAGCTGACGGTACCGTCGGAGCCCATGTTCACCGTGGCCTCGATGGCGGAGGTGGAGCTGGCGATGCCGCTGTTGGTGCTCTTCATGCAGTAGTTGCCTTCAAAGGCCGTCTCGCTCGTCACCGTCCAAGGATAGCTGGTGACACTGTTGTCGAAGTCGTATTGGCTGAAATCGCCAGTCTCGAAGTCGATGATGCTGCCGGGGCCCGAAGGAGCGATGGGATCCCACATGGCCCAGCCAGTACGAGAGACGTAGATGTTCTCGACACCGTAGATGATTTCAGTCAACACATAACGGAGGTGCGTAGGACCGTCGATGGTCACGATCTCGGTCTCGGTCTCATAGCCAGCCTTGCTGACGGTGATTTCGTAGGTACCTCTGCGGAAGTCTGACCATTCATAGTAACCATCATCACCGAGGGTGACAGCGGTCATAGGATAGAGCTCTTGCTCAATCGGGTTGACGTTGACAAAGCTCACGCGGGTGCCTTCCGGGCTGTCGGCGCTGTTGAGCAACACGGTGACGTCAACGTCGTCAAGGTACATGTCCTTATCGAGGCAGTTGGACCAGACGATGTCGCTTTCGCGGTCATCCGGGTTCGGGTAGTCAGTGCTACGGTTGCCTTCGTAGACGCAGCTCACACCCCACTTGTAAACACCAGGAGAAACGGTGTCGAAGTTGGTGTCGATATACACGGTGTCGGTCGGCCAGTCGCTGGCGAGCATCACGGTGTTGTCGCTGTTGTAAGGACCATCGTTGTAGCAGCTGGTACGATAGATGCGATAGTGGTGGAAGGCGCGGTCGCCACCCTTAGCCATTTCGCCGCCACGTCCGCCGTTGAAGGTGGTCTTGGGCAGGAAGTTGCGCTGGTTGAAAGTCACAGCGGCCAGCGAGCTGCTGCTGTAGCCAGAAGCGGAGCTGCCGGTGGATTGGATACCATAGAAGTAGCAGCTGTGGTAGGTACCTTCAACAGGTTGTTCGATACCGACGAGCAGGTTGCCACCATTGTAATGGTAAGGTGTGGTGAAGTTAATGACCATCTCAGAGCCAGTGCCGTCGAGTTCACCGCTGTAAACCACAGTGGCGTCGGTGGAACCGTAGTAGCTGCTGAGTGTGGTGCTCGAAACTTCCATCAGATAGACATTGAAGGTAGCCGGAGCCCAGCTGCCGGTGGAAGGCGAGCTGATGTAGTACTTCAGGCTGTTGATTTGCGTACCAGCCAGAGGAGCCAGCATGTCGGCGGGATAGATCATCTCATCTCTGGTGTAGTCATCGTGCCACAGGCCGTAGACCGGGATGTAGCTGCTGGTGGAGGTGCCGTCGCAAACGGTGAGTTCGGCGCCGATCATGTTGCCGGCAGCGGTCCAGTAGACCTTCACATACTCGTCGTCGCTGGTGATGTCAGGATAGTACTCAGCCCAGACATTGCTGACGGGGAGGAACTCTTCATCAAGGATAAAGTCAGCTTGCACGTTCTGGTTGTAAACCACGGCGAGCGGATAGCCTTGGAGCGGCGTCTGATAGCCTTGGTAGCCATCCTTATGAGCCATAAGGGTGTAGCTGATAGTGGTATACGGAGTAGCAGTGCTGCTCACCGGGACAACGACGCTGTAGGCGCCAGTCATGCTGGTGGTGACGGAAGTCATAAACGTCTCGTTGAATTCGTTGTAACCAGCAATGATGATTTCAGCACCTTCAATGCCGGTAACGCCGTCTTGCTCCCAAACATGGCCGAAGAAGGAGCCATAGCCGCTTACCTTCACCATGATAGGCTCGCTGAGGTCGGATTCGCCTTCGTCGTAGAGGGCGCTCACTTGGATAGCGTAACCAGGATTCATGTTGTAGGTCAGGTCTTCTATTTCATAATAGGTGTATGCCGTCGGGTCGTAGGTCATCGGAGTGCTGCCATACAACACGCCGTCAACGTAGATGTTGTATTGACGGAAGGTACGGTCGTCGATGTTATCCCAGTACAGGAGGGCGGTCTCACCTTCGAAGAGGCTCTCGTCCACAATGCCGAGACCATCAGGCACGTTGAGGTGGGTCGTGAAGCCCCAGACTTCGCCGATGGTCTCGCACTCGCTGTTGCGCTCGTCAACACGCCAGAAGTAGTTGGTGTTGTTGTAGAGGTTGCGGACGGTGTAGCTCTCAGCCAGGTCGCTGGTCCAGTCAACGAGGACTTCCTCGCAGTAGTAGGTGCTACCGAACACCAGACGATACTCGGTGGTGTATTCACCCAGTTGCCAAGCCAAATCGACGCGGCGAGGTTGCAGATCGTCGGCATCGTCAATAGGAATCGGCATAGAAGCCATCTCCGGGCAAGGCATAGCCTCGGCGTCAATGCGGACCATGAAGGTGCTGTCGTTAGTTGAAGAAACAACCAGGTAGTAGGTACCGGCTTCGACGGTCATGTCTTCGATGCTGGCGTCGGCGTTACCATAGTTGAGGTGACGGATGTTGTCGATAGCGGTCACACCGGTGCCACCCGTGGCACGGAAGACGATGATGTATTCACCGCGATCCTCGCCCAGTTCGGTCAGGTCGATTTCGGCACGCTGCCAGGTGGCCGAGCCGGTGGGAGCCCACAGGCGGGTCAGGTGGCTCATGCTGGGACCGTAGAGCACTTCGAGCTTGTTGGTGGTCGTGGCAATGTAGTCGAAGGTCAGGACGCTGTAGCCGACGAAGTCGGTCTCAGGCATGATGAGGTCGGCAGTGTCGGCCGGGGTCACGCCATTGAAGAAAGCGCTCTTGCCTTGCTTGGCGATGGGCTTGTGGGTCGTGTTGTGGGCGCAGGTGTCAATGTACCAGTCACCGATCACGGTCCAGTCCTCAGGCCAGTAGCCAGCCTCGAAGTCGAGGTTGTCCTCAGCATAATAAGGATCGTCGCCGCCACCAGACTCTTCCGCTGTGATGGTGATATCGTCAACGAACATATAGTACATGTAGTCTGAGCAATAGTTAATGGCAACATACTTGGTGCCAGCAGGGAAGACAAAGTCGTCTGACTGAGTCCAGCTAGTCGAAGACGCTTCAATTACATCACCAAATGTGAAGCTGGCAATGTCAGTGTTCGTAGTGGAGTAACCCACCTTGAATGATTCGGTTCCATAAGAGTTGCCGGCCTTGTAATAGAATGACATCGTCACTTCACCACCTGCAGTCAACTCAGGAGAAACCAAATATTGGTTGAAGTCGCTTGCTGAGGTATAGGAAGAGAATCTGAATCCATACGTACCCTCATGTGCTGCATCAGTAACGATTCCAGCGGGATAGGATCCGGAGCCTCCGATACCATTCTGAGTATTCATGCTGGTGAAGGTCCAGTCGCCAAGGCCATTCTCAAATCCTTGTTCAATCTCCTGATCATCGCGGTTGCGATAGTTGTTGGCGACGTTGTTGTTGTTGCCAGCGATAGTGCCGCGTGAGTTCACGCCGCTGGTGAAGCGGACGACGTTGCGGTACATGCCGTGGTTGGCGCTGATGGCCTCAGACGTCATGTCATACTCTTGAGTGTCGTTATACTTATACAGGACCGACTCGAAGGTGGTGTTGGCACGCACCCAGTTGAGGCCACTGTGATAAGTGTCGGCGTGGCTTTGGACAGCAATCATGATGTTGCTGACGCCATCCCAATAGAAGCCGCCATCAAGTTCGATCATGTTCCAGCCAACAACGGGAGTGAACTCGTCGTCATAGACGAGGTCCATATTGTCGGTCAGCACAGTCTCGTAAGGCGATTCGAAGGCATCCATGTCTGTGGTGCCCATCCAAATCTTCACGTTGTCCTGAGTGTAAGCCCAGTTGCTATAGGTCAGGAATCCGATTTGTTCCATCAAGCCAGGCTGCACGCCAGCGGCGTTAAGCTCAGTGGCCGTGAAGATCTGCTGGCTGACGCTGTTGCGGTAGAAGGTGTAGAAGGGATAGTAACCCGAGGTAGAGGCGCTGTCGCCCACGATGACGTCGTAAGGCTCATCATAGCTACTGCCACCACCGACAATCGGGCCTTCGTAGTTGTTCAGGCAATCCGGGCCGGGGATGCCATAGATGTCCTCGTAGAAGTCTTCAGTGTAGAGGGCCACCTTGGCGTTTTCACCATACACCCAAGCGTTGAAGAGGACGTCGTCGTCAAACGTGAGTTTGTAAACAGCGTCGTAGTTGACGAGACCAGGAACGGTGTCGAGAGGCAACATATCGTAGTTGTCATAAAGCCATTGTGTGGTGTCGTTCAGCCAAACGTACAGGGTGTCGAGATACGGGAGGTCGTCCATGTCAAGCTCGGTGGCCAGCTCATAGACGTCGTTCTCGATAGGATCGTACATCGTCACGCAGATGTCCCACACGCCAGCAGCGCGGGTGTCGTACAACAGGGCAAACTGACGCTCGATGAGGCCAGCAGTGGTGCTGTCTTCGGTGTCGAAATAGAAGGGCATTAAACCGTCAACATCCATTGAGAAGGGCGTTTCGGGTTCAACCAAGGTGAAGAAGTCCGGGTTGGGCGTGAAGTCGTGGTCGCGCACATACACGGGACGGCCTGTCTTGTTGTAGAGGGTCCACATGGCGGGACGCATCCAAGCGCCGTTCGGGCGGAAGCCCATGTCGAGACGGGTGATGGGGGTCATGCTGTTGATGCTGTCGAGGAAGTAAAGATCCGGATCAAGAGGCGTGTCGGGACCATCGACGTGGAAGCGGAGCTGGATCTGGTTCTTATTTGTAGGACGCGTACCAGACGTTGTAATCGTCATTGGGTCATAGTTGGTACCGTCGCTATACAAATACAGAGCCTGATTGGTGGCAGAAAACGTGCGGCAGCTCAAACCACTGCTGTAGCTACCCGTATTATCGTCAATGATGATGGCGAGGTTATGGGTACCATCATAAGCGAAGGCCTCGTCGAGAGGAATGATGTCCCATTGGCCAGCGGTGAACTCATATTCTCCGCTATAAACCAGGTCGGCAGCCGTTGGGTGGAACCAAGCCGTGTTGCTAGCGATGACATTGGTATCCACTTCCATGAAATAAATATTAATGTTACGGGTCTTCGTAGAACCGGCATTGTAGAAGGCAATGGATTCGATATCACCAGTATAGTTGATCTCTTCCTTGGTGTAAATCTGATTAGTGAGAGAGTAGTTATAAAACGTATGAGTTGGCAGGTTACTACTGGTGCTGGTGCCGCTACCAATCTCCACGAGGCCAGTGGGCGTGAAGGTAAACTTCACCATGTTGCGGAGAGAGTCGCTCGTGCCAGTGATGCCGCTCAGGTCAGTCGGGTCGGGGTTCACGCGAGTGCTGTCATCGCTGAAGTAGTACATGGAGCTGTTGGCAACCACATCTTCCATAACGAGGAAGTTGAGACCGGCTTGAGCGATGTCGGTATTGTCGTCGAAAGTGATGACAAGGTTCTGGGTGCCATCATAGGTCAGACGGTGCACCGGGATCTCAGTCCAAGCGCCAGCGGTGAAAGTCACGTTACCGCTGAAGACGAGGTCGGTGGAATCCACCTCAATCCAGTTGTCAATCGTCGTGATCGTGTCGTCCACGAGGGTAAAGTAGACGTTAAGATTACGGGTTTTTTGAACACCACCGTTATAAAAAGCAATCTTGGTGATGTCGCCCGTAGTGTCAATCTCGGCAGCAGTATAAAGCTGCTGTGTGACACCGAACTTGTAGTACGAGTTCGTTGGCAGGTCAGCACTGTAGTCACGGCCTTCGATGCCAAGACGCACTTGGTTTCTGTAATAGATACGCGAGCCAGAGATCGTGCTCATCGAGGCAGTTGGGTTATATGCTCCACCAGTGAGGCCGCGGTAAGCGTAGAGCGTACGATACGCGTCGGACTGATAGAAAGCATAGAAACCATTGCTGGTGCTCTCGTCATCACCCGTTTTGTCGTTCATGACGAGGAGGACGTTGCTCTCGCCGTCATATTCGAACAAGGTGTCCAAGGTGATGGTGTTCCACTGGCCTTGAGTCCAGGTCACGCTGTCGGAGTAGACGAGGTCTGCTGCCGTGACGGTAACCCAGTCATAGCTACCAGTGAAACTGGCCTTGTCGGTAAGCACCATATACACGTCGTAGAGACGCGTACGTGTGGTACCATTGTTGTAGATGGCGATGCTGCTAATCGTGCCAGCAGGGCCGATCTCTTCAGCAGTGTAAATCTGCTGTGAGATTGCGTAGTACTGGTAGGTGTAGCTAGGAATGTAGTTGTTCGTAGAAGTACCACTACCAATTTGCACAATCTCCTGTGCAAATGCGCCAATGGCGAATAAGCACATCATCATCAAAGAAAATAATTTCTTTTTCATAATGAATTGGATTTAGTTAATAATTGAGTTAATTGATTTGTTTTGAATGATTTGTGTTTCTTGCGCGAACCTGGCAAAATGCGAAACGCGCGGCCGTAGGGCACGGCAGCGGCAGCTTTACCGAGGATAGTATGGCATCTGAGACGATGCATTAAAAACGCGTTTTTAAAAAGATCTTTCGTATTGAAGACGCAAAAGTACGAATTTACCCTTACTCCTCAATGCATTTTTTTCGAAATTTTTTCCGTTTCGTGAAAAACACTACCTTTGCAGCATAATTATACCCACTATGAACAACTGCTTTACCATCGGCGGTCAGATTGTTGACCTTATTAATAAAAAGGTGTTCTCGGGCGTGGTCGTCGTCGAAAACGGCAAGATTGCCCGCATCGAGGAACAGCCCGTGGGCAACACGCAATATATCCTGCCGGGCTTCATCGACGCGCATGTCCACATCGAGAGCTCGATGCTCGTGCCTTCGGAGTTTGCCCGCCTGGCCACCTGCCACGGCACCGTGGCCACCGTCAGCGACCCGCACGAAATCGCCAACGTGCTTGGCGGCAAAGGCATCAGCTATATGATTGAGAACAGCGGCAAGGTGCCGTTCAAGTTCTTCTTCGGCGCGCCGAGCTGCGTGCCCGCCACGCCCTTCGAGACCTCAGGCGCCACGCTAGATGCCAGATCCATCGACCTTCTCATGAGCATGGGCCAGATCCATTGCCTCTCTGAGGTGATGAACTACCCGGGCGTCATCCATCGCAACCCCGACCTGATGATCAAAATCGCCATCGCCAAAAAATACGGCAGACCCATCGACGGACACGCCCCTGCGGTCACTGGTGACGATCTGCGCCAATACGCCAACGCAGGCATCTCCACCGACCACGAGTGCTTCAGCATAGACGACGCCCTTGAGAAAATCGGTTGCGGCATGAAGATCCTCATACGCGAGGGCAGCGCAGCCCGCAATTTTGAAGCACTCATCCCGCTGATGGCCACCCACCCCGACCAGCTGATGTTCTGCTCCGACGACAAGCACCCCAACGAACTCGTCGAGGGCCACATCGACGCGCTGGTGATGCGTGCCATTGAAAAAGGCTACGACGTGATGGACGTGCTGCGAGCCGCCTCGCTCAACGCTGTCAGGCACTACAACCTAAACGTGGGCCTGCTGCAACCCGGCGACGACGCCGACTTCATCGTCGTCGACGATTTGCGCCACCCTGTGGCTCGCAGGACTTATATCCAAGGCGAACTGGTGGCCGAAAACGGCACGTCGAACCTCCACTACAAGGAGACCCAAACCGTCAACCAATTCAACACACTATATATTAATAAGGAGTCGCTACTCGTCCCCGACTTGGGACGCAACATCCGGATCATCGAATGCACCGACGGGCAGGTGATCACCAAAACCGCCATCGCCGCGCCCAAGGTGGAAAACGGCTGTCTCGTCAGCGACACCGAGCGCGACATCCTGAAGATGGTGGTGGTGAACCGCTACCACCCGAGCCGGCCTTCGGTGGGTTTCATCAAGAACTTCGGACTGAAGCGCGGCGCTCTGGCTTCGAGCGTATCGCATGACAGCCACAATATCGTTGCGGTGGGCGTCACCGACAGCGACATCCTCCACGCCCTCAACCTGATCATTGAGCACAAAGGCGGCATAACGGCCTATTGCAACACCGAGATGATCGCGCTGCCGCTCCCCGTGGCGGGACTGATGAGCAACGAGGACGGCTACGAAGTGGCCACAGCTTACGAGAACGCCAACGCCCTGGCCAAGCGCCTCGGCTGCACACTCTATGCGCCTTTCATGACGCTGTCGTTCATGTCATTATTGGTCCTCCCCGAGCTGAAGCTCAGCGACAAGGGCTTGTTCGACGGAAATAAGTTTGAGTTTACCAGTTTGTTTGTGGAGTGATTGACGGGATTACAACTCCCATGCCTCTTCCAAATCGATGTCCCAGCCAGCCTTAAGGTCAAGAACGTCCTTGTATTCGATGACGGGTTCAGGCAGCACGCGGCGGTGGTAGTTACCTGTGCTCCATTTGCCGTTGCCATCGGCGTCAAAGATGGCGCGAATCTTGTATTTCCCAGGCGGGAGATGCTCAAACAGCACTTCCTGAGGCCGTTTGACGATTTCCTCTTTCAGCACTTTATTGCCGCTTTCGTCGGTGAGCTGCACCACGACCTGTTTCAGGTCCACTGGCGGCAAGACGGTGATGTAGATGTTGCCGTATTCATCATCCGTCAAGACGTGGAACTCCGCCTTTATCGGGTCGTTGGTGCGGTGGCGGATGCCGAAAAACACCGAGTCGGGCAGTTCGAGACCGTATTTGACACCTGCTTCTATCGGGGTGGTCAGTCGAAATTTCAAGCCGTAGTTGTCGGCTTGCTCGAAGGCTATCGTGTCATAAACCAGTGTCGTGTCGCATCGCAGCGGAATCGAGTCGGGCAGGACGCAATGCACGACGGGCTCAGAGAAGGTGAACGTCAAATAGTGGCCCGCAATGAGGCCTCCGTTGACGACGAGATTGTCGCTGACCTTCAGCGTCTCGGGCTTACGGTTACGGCGTTGGCTCGACTCCTTGAATTTCAGGTTATAGTGTGAAGAGTCATTAATAATTGTGTCTAGTTTTACCTGCACCCACAGGCTGTCTTTGACGTTGGGAGTGAAGTACCACCACACCGTATCGTAGTCAGGCGAGTGCATAGTGACGAGGTTGAAGGTGTCGGGCAAGTGTTCCGGCGTCATGATGACGGCATCAGGGGCCGGATGACGGAAGACGAAGCGCAGCAGGCCTTCCTCGACGAGTTTCTTCTCCAGCAGCATCTGCGTGGAGTCGACTTCGGTGAAAAGGTAGAGCGTGAGGTCGGTGGAGTCTGTGGCCCTCACCAGCGTATCCAAGAAGGCCACCTCTTCGTTGGGCATGTCGAAGTAGAGGTTGGAATTGACGTCCTTGAGGGCGAAGACGAGGTAGCTCTTGTCGGCAATGCCATTAAGGCGGAACCGGCCATCCTTGTCGGTCTTAGTGATGTAGTTGGGCTGGACGCTCAGCGGCATCGAGTCAAGATGGGCACGGTCGGATCGATCGGCGGCATAGAGGCCGACGAAGGCGTCTTCGACGGGATTCTCCTCCTCGGCGCTGACCACCTTTCCCGCGAGGGAGAGCGAGTCGAGATAGTCGCCGGTGGAGAAGCAGTAGACATAGTCCTTGAAGAGGTTGCCCTCGTGCAGATCTTTGATTGCCTCGCCGAAGGTAATGGTATAGGTGGTGTTTGCCTCCAAGGCTTCCTTGAACTTGATAACCAAGGTCTTGTTTTTCAGCCTGATATCAGGCTTCTTGTTCAGTGGCGGCGAGAACATCACGTTTTGTTTGGCGTTCTCAAGGGTGACGTATTCGTCGAAGGTGATCTCTATCTTCTTGCCGACGAAGTTCAGGCTGTGGTTTTCGGGGACGGTGGTCACCACCATCGGTGGTGTCACGTCCTTCGGGCCGCCTGTCGGCGCCACCGCATTGGCGCAACGCTGAACCAAGAGGCTCATCAAAAGCACGCCTGCCGCTATAGCAATATGTCTTAACTTGCGAATCACGGCTGCAAAGATAATAAAAACTCATCTTCTTGCATGGCATTCCAAAAGGATTTCTTATTTTTGCAGGTTAAAACCTAAAAATAGAGTAACATGTACAGAACGCATACTTGTGGCGAACTTCGTCTTGCCGACTGTGGCAAGGAAGTGACATTAGCAGGCTGGGTGCAGCGCGTGCGCGACAAAGGCTCCCTCGTGTGGATCGACCTCCGCGACCGTTATGGCATCACCCAACTTTTCCTGGATGGCAACAGCGATCCGAAACTTATTGAACAAGCCCGCAGCTTCGGCCGCGAATTCGTGATTCAAGCCAAAGGCACCGTCATCGAACGCGAATCGAAGAACCCCAACATGCCCACGGGCGAAATCGAACTGAAGGTGAACGCCTTCACCCTGCTCAACGGCAGCAAAGTCCCGCCCTTCACCATTGAAGATGTCAGCGACGGCGGCGATGACCTTCGCATGAAATACCGTTACCTTGACATTCGTCGTAACCCCGTGCGCAAGAACCTCGAACTGCGCCACCGCATGGCAATGCTCGTGCGCAACTACCTGAGCAGCCTCGACTTCCTCGAAATCGAGACCCCGATGCTCATCAAGAGCACGCCCGAGGGCGCCCGCGACTTCGTGGTGCCAAGCCGCATGAATCCTGGCGAGTTCTATGCCCTGCCGCAAAGCCCGCAGCAGTATAAGCAACTGCTGATGGTGGCCGGCATGGACCGCTATTTCCAGATTGTGCGTTGCTTCCGCGACGAAGACCTCCGCGCCGACCGTCAGCCTGAGTTCACCCAAATCGACTGCGAGATGTCGTTTGTGGAGCAGGAAGACGTGCTGAACACCTTCGAAGGCTTGGCTAAGCATCTCTTCAAGGAGATGAAAGACCTCGAATTTGACCAATTCCCGCGTATGACTTGGCACGATGCCATGAAATACTATGGCTCCGACAAGCCCGACATCCGCTTCGGAATGAAGTTCGTCGAACTCAACGACGTGGTGAAAGGCAAGGGCTTCGGCCTCTTCGACAACGCCGATTTGGTAGTGGGTATCAACGCTGAGGGCTGCTCAGAATACACCCGCAAGCAACTCGACGCGCTCACCGAGTTCGTGAAGCGCCCGCAGGTGGGTGCCGGCGGCATGGTCTATATCAAATACAACACTGATGGCACGTTTAAGTCATCGGTTGATAAGTTCTACACGCCTGACGACCTGAAAGTCATTGCCGACAAGTTCGGTGCCAAGCCCGGCGACCTGATGCTCATCCTTTGCGGCGAGGCCATGAAGACCCGCGTGCAGCTTAACGCTTTGCGTCTCGAGATGGGCAATCAACTCGGTCTGCGCAACCCCGATGTGTACGCACCGCTGTGGGTCATCGACTTCCCGCTGCTCGAATGGGACGAGGAGACGCAACGCTATTACGCCATGCACCATCCCTTCACCGCGCCGAAGCCCGAAGACGAAGCCTTGTTGGATGACCCGACGAAGTGGGGCGACATTCGCGCCAATGCCTACGACATCGTGATGAACGGTGTGGAGGTCGGTGGCGGCTCCATCCGTATCCACGACCGCACCTTGCAGAACAAGATGTTCCACACCCTTGGCTTCACTGACGAGAAGGCCCAGGAGCAGTTCGGCTTCCTGATGGGTGCTTTCGAGTATGGCGCACCGCCTCACGCTGGTCTGGCCTTCGGCTTCGACCGTCTCTGCTCGCTCTTCGGTGGTGCCGACAGCATCCGCGACTTCATCGCCTTCCCGAAGAACAACGCCGGCCGCGACGTGATGAGCGGCTCGCCTGCGCCAATTGCACAAGAGCAGTTGGATGAATTGCAGATTGCTTTGAATTTGAAATAAATATGATTGTAGGGCTGTCATATTATGGCAGCCCTACAATTCAAACACAACAAACAACAATACCATGAAAAAAATTAAAACCTACCTCATCGTCCTGCTCGGAGCACTTGTTTTCAGCTCCTGCTCGACGGACAAAACCATGATCGCCAAAGGCGTGAACCTCAACAAGTATGAGTATGCCTCCATCGTGAAAGGCCAGACGATACATGGCACCGAGACCGACATCGAAATCGAGCCGGGTATCTATGACGCCATTGAATCCACACGCCTGCAGATGGTGGGCGAACGCCGCATCAACGACCTCACGACCGAGCAAAAGGAAAAACTCGTCCTGGTGAAATATTCCGCCACTTCGACCGAACAAAAGTCAGTGCTCAGCGTCAGCTTCGAGGACTACATGACCGGCAAGACTGTGGCTTCGTGCCGTGCTTCCAACAGATCGGCGATGGTGCGCCAAGCCGACGTGGACCAAGCCATCAAAAAACTACGTTCCCGTATCCATAGTATCTGGAATTAAGAAAAGCACAATACCATGAAAAGACTCTTAGTCCTCACTGGTGGCGGCGACTGCCCCGGCCTCAACGCCGTGATTCGCGCCATCGTCAAAAGAGCTGCCCAAGAGAAAGATTGGGAAGTGCTCGGCAGCATACAAGCCTACAACGGCATCCTGTGGGAACCCACAGAGGTCGTCAGGCTGACGCCGGAATCGGTGCGCGGCATACACTTCCGTGGCGGCACCATCATCGAAACCACCAACAAGGGCGGCCCGTTCAATTGGCCCGTGAAGAACGCTGACGGCACTTGGACCACCGTGGACCGCTCGGACGAAATGCTCCGCAAACTGCAATACTTGGGCATCGACGCGGTCATCAGCATCGGCGGCGACGGCTCGCAGCGCATCTCGCAGAAGCTCTACGAGAAGGGGCTCAATATCATCGGCGTGCCCAAGACCATCGACAACGACCTCTCGTCGACGGAATGCACCTTCGGTTTCCAGACCGCAGTGCAGATTGCCACTGAGGCGGTTGACAAGCTCGTCACCACAGCAGCTTCGCACAACCGCGTCTTCGTCCTCGAAGTCATGGGCCGCGATGCGGGCTGGATTGCCCTTCATTCCGCCATTGCGGGTGGTGCCGAGGTCTGCCTCTTGCCCGAGTTCCCCTACGACATCAACATCGTGAAAGAGCATTTGGAACGCCGTTTCAACCACGACCGTGGCTTTGCTGTGGTGGTGGCTTCGGAAGGCGCACGCCCCAAGGACGGCCAGCAGGTGTATGAAATCAGCACTGAGGTCGGCTACGAGAACAAAAAGTTGGGCGGCATCGGTCGGCGTTTCATCGAGGAGATGAAGGCGGCAGGCTTTACCCACGACATGCGCGAGACCACACTCGGTCACCTGCAGCGCGGCGGCGTGCCGATTGCCTACGACCGTGTGCTGTCCGCCGAGTTTGGCGTGAAGGCCTTCGAAATGGTGTTGAACGGACAGTTCGGCAGTATGGTGGCTTACCATCATCCCAACTTGGAGGTGGTGTCATTGAAAGAAGCGGTCTCCAAACCCAATCTCGTCAGCTTAGACAGCGACCTGATCCGCACAGCACAAGGGCTGAACATCTCGCTCGGTATATGAACATCAGCGTCATTCCCACCGCGCAACAAGCTCAAGGCATCGATTTCAACGGCCAGACCGCCGTGGTGATTGATGTCCTGCGGGCGACAACCGTCATCACCACAGCCTTGGACAACGGCGCGCGTGAAGTCTTTCCCGTAAAGACCGTCGAGGAAGCGCAAAGCCTTTACGCCTCTTGCGACAACGCACTTCTCGGCGGCGAGCGCAAGGCCCTAAAAATCGAGGGCTTCGATTTGGGCAACTCACCCTTGGAATACAAGAAAAAGACCGTCGAAGATAAGACCCTCATCCTGACCACCACCAACGGCACCAACGCCATCAATATTATAAAAGGTGCAAATGAGGTCATTTTGGCGTGTTTCCGAAACGAGGAGGCAGTGGCCCGCATCCTCCGCAATGACATCACCATCGTCTGCGCGGGAACAGAAGGCTGCTTCTCGCTTGACGACGGTCTCTGCGCGGGAATGATGATAGAGCTACTGAAGCAGCAAAACAAGGTCGAAATGGATGACCTGGGATTATTGCTGAACCGTTTCTACAACGAAAACAAAAATAACCTGTTCGGTGCACTTTCAGACTGTCATCACTTGAAACGCTTGTTTGCGCTGGGATTTTATGACGACATCAAATTCAGCTTGGAAACGAATTGCGTTGAAACCGTGCCCGTTGTGAAAGACGGCAAAATCGTGAGGAAATAAGATGGCGAAGAACAAGTATTACGTTGTTTGGAGTGGTCGCAACCCCGGGATATACAGCGACTGGGAGTTATGTCAGCGCGAAATCACGGGCTTCAATGGTGCCAAATACAAGGGCTTCCCCGACCGCCAGAGCGCCGAAACGGCTTTCAAGGAAGGCCCCGATGCCTATTGGGGCAAGGAAGTCGCGCCCGTCGTCGACCTCTCGAAAGCCAAGGAACAGCCGCTCAGTCCGGCCATTGCCGTGGACGCAGCCTGTTCAGGCAATCCCGGCAAGATGGAGTATCAAGGCGTCTTCGTGGACTTCGGCGTGAAAC
>Ga0310690_10004108_pt1 | contig 21088 bp, 17 predicted proteins | sample AusTroGonzalo_MG_2_FD_207661 | JGI IMG/M metagenome (GOLD analysis project Ga0310690, IMG submission 207661) | Bovine rumen microbial communities from tropical cattle in Woodstock, Queensland, Australia - Gonzalo_04 (v2) (version 2) | ecosystem: Host-associated > Mammals > Digestive system >... | reverse complement strand
TGATTTGTTGAACCAATCACAGTAAGTATGGACTATCACCCGGATAATGCAGCAAGTACGTGCCAAAAAGTTTCTTGGGCAGCATTTCCTCACGGACTTGAGTATAGCCCAGCGTATAGCCGCCACCATCACGCCGGCTAACAGTCCGCTGCATGCTGACAGCGGGAACAAGATTCCTGTATTGGAGATTGGTCCGGGTATGGGTGTTCTGACCCAGTACCTACTGAAAAATCCGAATATTTCGTTAACCGCCATTGAGATTGACCGTGAGTCGGTAGCCTATCTGCGTGAGTGGTATCCGGAGCTGAACCTGGTAGAAGGCGACTTTCTGAAGGCAGACCTGAATACGATTTTCCCGTCAGGTCCATTCTGTGTGATAGGCAACTATCCGTACAATATATCCAGCCAGATATTCTTCAAGGTGCTGGAGTACAGAGACCGTATACCCGTATGCAGCGGCATGATACAGAAGGAAGTAGCGCTGCGACTGGCTGCAGCTCCGGGCAAGAAGGACTACGGCATACTGAGCGTACTACTGCAGGCGTACTACGACATAGAATACCTGTTCACGGTGGGCAACCATGTATTCAATCCGCCCCCGAAAGTGGAGTCCGCTGTCATAAGGCTGACGCGCAACCAACGCGAGCGTCTGGACTGCGACGAACAGCTGTTCAAGACCATAGTGAAGACAGCCTTCAACCAACGACGAAAACAGATGCGCAATTCTCTTCAGCAGTTGGTAGGCAAGGGTAATCCCCTCCTACAAGAGAATATCTTCACCAAGCGCCCCGAACAACTGCACGTCGATGAGTTTGTGGAATTGACAAAGTTAATTCAAGATTTGAGGATTTCAAGATTTAAATTTGAAGATTAAGGCCATGGCAGAGCTCAAAATATTCTACAAGGACAACGAGAAAATCAAAGTAGCACGCTCCATCACCGCGCTCAAGCAACTGGATAAGAAAGACATTATCTGGATAGACCTGCTGGATGTATCCGACCGTACTGAGGAGACACTGGAGGGATTCCTGAAGATAGACATCCAGGAGGATGAGGAGATGGAGGAGATCGAGATGTCCAGCCGTTATATCCAGACGGATGACAGTATAGTAGCGAACTCCAACTTCCTGCACACCAACTTCGATGTCGAGCCGGTGAACTTCATACTGAAGAACAGCATACTGGTGACCTCGCATGACAATGAACTGGGTTCGTTCAACGAGACGGTGAAACGCATGTACGTCAATACGCGTAACTTCCCGACTGGTTTTCATGTGCTGGTGGCACTGATGGAAACCCGAGTAGAGAGGGACGCCGACATGATTGAGGATACGACAGACATGATCACCGAACTGTCAACACATATCAATGCTTCCGATCATGTTGATGAGGATATACTGATTCAGATCAAGGACTTACAGGAAAAAGTTACCATCCTGCGTCAGAATATCATGGACAAACAGAGGGTTATAAGCAACTTCTTGAAGTGCGACTTCTTCCCGGAAGAGCTGCAACCGCGACTGACGATGATCATCAAGGATATCAACTCACTGTTCGAGTACACGCGTTTCGGATTTGATCGTCTGGACTACCTGCAGGATACGTTCCTGGGTCTTGTAAACATCGAGCAGAACAAGATCATCAAGATATTCACAGTGGTGAACGTTATATTCCTGCCTCCAACGCTGATAGCGAGTATGTACGGCATGAACTTCACGAACATGCCTGAGTTGGACTGGAAGTTCGGCTATCCGTTCTCAATTGCGCTGATGGTGGTGTTCACGCTGATTGTCCTGCTGATTTTCCGACTGAAGAAATGGCTGTAAGCCGACAAGTGACTACACAAGAACTATGCAATATTCGATAAAAGATGTTTTCTCGCCCAAGCTGTTCCACACGCTGAGGCACTATAACCGTGCGCAGTTCGGTCAGGATGCACTGGCGGGTATCATTGTAGGTATAGTGGCTATCCCGTTGGCGATAGCCTTCGGTATATCGTCGGGCGTAGGTCCGACGGAAGGTCTGGTAACGGCAATCATAGCCGGTCTGCTGATCTCCGTATTTGGCGGAAGCAAGGTGCAGATAGGCGGTCCGACTGGTGCGTTCATTGTGATTATCTACGGGATAATCCAGCAGTACGGTCTGGCAGGACTGATGATAGCCACCGTGATGGCAGGACTACTGCTGATCATGATGGGTGTGGCGCATCTAGGTTCGGTAATCAAGTTCGTGCCGTACCCCGTTATCGTGGGATTCACGGCAGGTATCGCCCTGACGATATTCTCGACGCAGATGAATGATTTCTTCGGTCTGGGACTGACGGACGTACCGGCGAATTTCGTGGACAAATGGATATACTACGCACAGCACTTTGACGTGAACTGGTGGACACTGGGAATAGGACTGTTCTCACTGGCAGTGTGCATCTGCATGCCAATGCTGACAAAGCGCATTCCGGGCAGTCTGGCAGCCATCGTGCTGGCGACACTGGTCGTGTGGCTATTGAAGCGTTTTGCGCCGGAAGAGTGGGGCATAGCAAGCCTGACAACCATCAGTGACCTGTACGAACTGCCGCACGGCATACCTGCTCCGCATGTGCCATCGCTTGAACTGGCGGAAGGCGAGTCGTTCTTTACGCTGATACAGAAACTGTTCCCCTCGGCATTCACCATTGCCATGCTGGGTGCGATAGAGAGTCTGTTGTCGGCGATGGTGGCTGACGGTGTGATAGGCGACAAGCACAACTCGAACACCGAGCTGATAGCCCAGGGTGTGGCCAACGTGGTTGTACCGTTCTTTGGAGGCATACCGGCTACGGGAGCCATCGCGCGCACGATGACGAACATCAACAACGGCGGACGTACTCCTGTAGCAGGAATCATACATGCCGTAGTGCTGCTGTTGGTGCTGCTGTTCCTGGGCCAACTGGTAGGAATGATACCTATGTCCTGTCTGGCAGCAGTGCTGATCATGGTGGCATACTCGATGTCGGGATGGAAAACGATAACCGGGCTGATCAAGCACCCGACGCGTGACCTGTGGGTGCTGCTTATCACGTTCTTCCTGACCGTCATCTTCGACCTGACGGTAGCAATCGAGGTAGGCATATTGCTGGCACTGGTGCTGTTCCTAATGCGCACGAACGAGCAGACGCACATACGCACGTTCAACAAGGAGATTGACCCGAACGAGGATACGGATATCCAGATGAACCTGGAGCACCTGACTATCCCCGAGGGTGTGGAGGTGTATGAGATAGACGGACCGTACTTCTTCGGTATAGCCAACCGGTTTGACGACATCATGAGCCATGTGTCGGGCGAGAAATGCCCGATACGTATTATCCGAATGCGTAAGGTGCCGTTTGTGGATTCGACGGCTATGCACAACCTGTCAATGCTCATCCAGCGTTCACACCGCGAGGGTATGACAATCATCCTGTCGGGCGTTAAGACACACGTGCTGCACCAGTTGCAGACCTACGGTATAGAGCAGGAGATGAATCCCGAGAACATCTGTGAGAACATCCATGAGGCATTGAAGCGTGCCAACGAACTACTCAAAAAATAAAAGTAAAAGCGGTGATCACTCACCGCTTTTACTTTCTTCCTGCATTTCTATCAACCGTTTGTAGTATCCGTTGAGGGCAAGTAGTTGGGTATGACTGCCCTGCTCGACGATGCGTCCCTCATGGAGCACACAGATGATGTCGGCATTGCGAACGGTGCTGAGGCGGTGCGCGATGACGAGTGTCGTGCGTTCCTGCATCAGCTGCTCAAGCGCCTCCTGAACAAGTTTCTCGGACTCGGTATCCAGAGCGGAAGTAGCTTCATCAAGCAGCAGAATAGGCGGGTTCTTGAGAATGGCGCGCGCAATGCTTATACGCTGACGCTGGCCGCCGGAGAGACGCGAGCCACGATCGCCTATACAGGTCTGATAGCCGTCGGGCGTGGCGGTGATGAAGTCATGGGCGTTGGCTATACGTGCTGCACGCTCCACCGCCTGCTGCCAGGTCATACCTTCGGGTGCAGGACGCGAAGTGTCCACACCGAAGGTGATGTTGTTGTAGATAGTGTCATTGAAAAGGATAGCGTCCTGATTGACATAGCCCATCATCTCGCGCAGGTCATGGATACGCAGGTTGCGGATGTCCTGTCCGTCGATGCGAATGGCACCTTGCAGCACATCGTAGAAACGCGGCAGAAGGTCAGCAAGAGTGGTCTTGCCGCTACCGGACTGACCGACAAGCGCTACCACCTGGCCTTTACGGACGGTAAGATTGATATCCTTGAGCACAAGACGCGATGCATCATAACCGAAAGACACGTGCTCGTAGCAAATATCCTGGCGGAAACCGTCTATCGGATGAGCATCGGGCGACTCGGAGATATTCGAACGGGTATCAAGCACCTTGTCAATACGCTCCAACGATGCACGTCCCTTACGCACGGAGTATCCGGCCTTGCTCAGGTCCTTGGCAGGATTGATGATGGAGTAGAAGATGACAAGGTAATAGATGAAAGTAGCCGCATCAATCGTACTTCGGTTATCCAGAATGAGTATACCTCCGAACCATAAGATGACAGCAATCAGTACGGTACCAAGGAACTCCGACATGGGATGGGCAAGATAGTAACGGCGGTTAATACGATTGAAGGTCTGGCGAGTGGCATCGATGAGCAGGTTGAAACGATAGCGCAGCTTATCCTCGGCATTGAAGGCCTTGACCACACGCAGTCCGGACAAGGTCTCTTCAATCTGGCTGAGGATATCGGCATTCTGTTCCTGCCCGTGCTTTGACGCACGCTTGAGGCTGCGTCCTATACGGCCAATCATTAGTCCGGCAACCGGAAGAAGTACCAAAACGAACAAGGTCAGCTGCCAACTGATGACAAAGAGCGTAACCAGATAGACAGTAATCATAACAGGGTCCTTGAACAACACATCCAAGGCACTCATGATACTCGCCTCCACTTCGTTGACATCATTAGTCATACGGGAGAGAATGTCACCTTTGCGCTCCTGCGTGAAGTATCCCAACGGCAGACTGACCACCTTGTCATACAACTGACGCCGCAAGTCGCGCAGCACACCCGTACGGATAGGAACCATGTAATAGTTCGCCAGCCATGCAGTAAGGCACTTGAGTCCTGTCATTACAGATAGGAACAGCCCCAGCCATGCCAGCATCACTCCACCGCCGTACTCGGCAATCTTCTCACCAAGCATGTAGTACAAATTGCCTTTGGCAGCTACAAGCCATTGCTCAAAATCCATCGCAGTGCTGAGTTCCACATACGATGTGTCCACCTGACTTATACCGAAAAGGATACGCAGCACAGGAATGATAGCGGCAAACGAGAACAGCGACAGAACAGTTGAGAGCAGGTTGAACAGCAGGTTCAATCCCACTAGCCACTTGTATGGTGATGCAAAACGGTGTATCAGACGGAAGAAGGACATGATTAGGGATTTAGGATTTCTAATTTCAAAATTGGGTTATTTACCATTGAGTTTGTGAATACTCTCACGGACGTATGCCAGCACATCGTCATCAAAGGAGTTTGTCTCAACATCTATAGTCAAACGCACCGGCAATGCTATAACCGGCTTGGCATACCGCTCCCTGAGGTCGGTGAGCAGAATGCGCTGCATATCTTTTTCGGTAGTAAGAATGCAGTCACAGCGTTCGGCATTCTGCAGGATAGTATTCACATCTCCGGGTGTGAAACTATGATGGTCGGGATAGGTGAGCACCCGGACTTGCGGATACATAGCCCGTACATGCTCAATCAGATATTCCGGCCGCGCTATACATGTTAGCAACAGCGGAATACCCTCTATCTGCACATCCTCGTACTTCACCTTGGAGAAATACAGGTGCTGGAACGACGCCAGACGCAGACTGCTATCCACCACACGCTTGTCTATCGGACGAAGTGTTTGAGGACACTTGGTGACCACAACAATATTTGCCTTCAAAGCACGATAAGGCAAATCACGCAGAGTACCCCAAGGAAGCAGATGATCGTGGACATACAGTCTGTCGTATGCTGTAAGCAGAATATTCAGTCCGCAAATGACCGAACGGTGCTGATAAGCGTCATCCAGCAGAAGCACATCCGGAGGGGAGTGCATCTTCTGTATCTTTCTGATAGCAGTCGCTCTTTCCTCACATACCACCATCAGCACATCAGGGAACTTACTGTGTATCTGCATCGGTTCGTCGCCTATCGTGTCGGCAGTGGCAGAAGCTGTGGCGATGATAAAACCGCGTGTCTTGCGCTTGTAACCTCGCGACAGGACACCCACCTTGAAATCATGGCGCTGCAGAAGACGTATCAGATATTCGACCATCGGCGTTTTGCCTGTACCGCCCACGGCAAGATTACCTACGCAGATGGTAGGTATCTGCGGCTCGTACTTAGGCAGGACATGCTCGTCAAAGAGCATATGCCTCAATGCAATCGCACCGCCGTACATGGCAGCCAACGGGGCAGCCAGACAACGCCATTTATTCATCATATCACTTAATCTCTACAGGCTCCATGAGCATCAGTACTCTCGGTTCTTTAGCCAGGATTTTTAGTTTGGCAATGAGTTTCTCCTCATCGGTAGGCGTACCGCTGATCATCTTCAGCAGTTCGTCCATCGGGTCTTTGACTTCGGGATAATAGTTGATATCATAGCTCTCAATACCTGCCAGTTCGGCAGCCTTGGCAATGGCATCATTGATATTACCGAGACTATCCACCAGACCTATGCCAAGCGCATCCTTGCCCAACCAGACACGTCCTTCGGCAATCTTCTTGATGTCGTCCTGTGTCATCTTGCGTCCGTCGGCACAACGACGTGTGAACAGGTCATAGCCGCGCTCAATCATTGCCTGCATCATTGCTTGCTCTTCGCTGTTCATTCCGTTGGTAACCATCGTTATCTCCATAGCCGAATGCTTGTGGGTGCTGATGCCGTCCATATCCAGACCTATCTTCTCGCGGAGTTTTTTGGTGTTAGGAATCGTACCGAATATACCGATTGAACCGGTGAGAGTAGTAGGCTCGGCATAGATATAGTCGGCACCGCAGGAGATATAATATCCGCCTGAAGCAGCATAATCGCCCATCGAAACAACCACCGGCAGGCCTTTAGCTTTGAGGGTTTGCACACCGTGCCAAATTTCCTCACTGGCATCAGCACTTCCGCCTGGGCTGTTTACACGGAACACAACGGCTTTGACCTGTTCGTCCTTCATTATAGCCTTCATCTGCTTGATGATCTCTTTGGCGGTTATACCGTCAGGAGCCTGGTCACCCTGGATGGTACCTTCGGCATAGAGGACAGCCACGCGGTTCGGCTGCTTGGATTTCGGACGTTCCACTTGCGAGAGTTTGGAAGTGGTCATCAGCTTGTAGTCCTTTGAGCCGGTCATGATGCGCAGAATCTCGTCCATATCCTCGCGGTAAACGAGAGTGTCCACCATGTTATAAGCAACATATTTTTCCTCCGGCTGAATGCCCATATACTCATCGGCATAGCTGTCAAGGTCGGCTTCGCTGATATGACGGGAAGCACTGACAGCCGCACGATACTCGTCCCAAATACCTTGCAGGTAGAGCATAGTCTGTTGCTTGTCGGCCTCTGACATCGAGGTGCGGAAGAACGGCTCTACGGCACTCTTGTAGGTACCTACCTTGAGAATCTGCATCTCAACGCCAATCTTTTCCATCAATCGGGTGTAGTACATCTTCTGTGCCAAACAACCATGCCATGAAATACTTGCCGTAGGATTGAGATACATCTTGTCAGCCACGGAAGCTACGTAATAGTTGGTAGCGTTGTAATGGTTAGAGTATGCAATAACCCACTTGCCCGAGCGCTGCTTGAACAGCAGCAGACGGTCACGTATCGCCTTGGCTGATGCCGGCGACATAGCCAGTTCGCCGCCACAGAGATAGATACCTTTTATCTTGTCATCGTTCTCAGCCAGACGGATGTTATCAAGAATCTGGTCCAGTCCTACAGTAACGGTATGGTTGTATCCCGGCATGTCGTTCATAAAGTCAGCAAACGGATTTGCTTCCTGACCCTGCTCCACCAGATTGCCGGAGAGTTCAAGCTTGTAAACACTGTAGTCCTGAAGTTTCACGCTGGACGAGGTGAACATATCACCCAACAACAATCCGAATAGAAAACTCAGACCAAAATAGATAGCCAATGCAATCAGGCATCCACGCAGACAACCGCCACGACGCTGCGGCTGCTGTCCATCAACTTTTGAAAAGATTAACATAGTTTTTATATTTTTAGATTAAAACTTTTTCTATGATAAGGTGATATCCCATATTGGCGTATAGCCTCGTAATGTGCCGGAGTTGGGTAACCCTTGTTATCATCCCAATGATACATCGGATACTGCTCATGCAATTGCAGCATATAGTCATCCCTGTAGGTCTTGGCCAGCACACTCGCCGCAGCTATACTCATATAGGTGGCATCACCTTTTACAACAGTTCGTGCCGGCACTTCCAGCAGGCTGTTTTCAGGAATATAGGGTTTCCACTTGTTGCCGTCAACGAGTATATGTTCCGGCACGATATGCAATCCCTCCTTACCGGTCAATCTGTCCAATGCCCGATGCATACCTAATATGGATGCCTGCAGAATGTTTATCCGGTCTATCTCCTCAGCCGTCACTTCCGCAACCGCCCACGCTACTGCCTCACGCTCTATCACTTCACGCAACATGATACGCTGTTTCTCCGTCAGTTGCTTGGAATCATTCAGGATCTCATTACTAAAGTCCTGCGGCAGAATTACCGCTGCAGCAAAGACACTTCCAGCCAATGGTCCACGGCCTGCTTCGTCACATCCGGCCTCTATTACTCCCTGTATCATGTACGGTTTCAGCATAGTTTAGAACGGATAACCGATAGCAAAGTGGAACGTCATATCATCACGCCAGCATAATCCGTGATCGACAGTACGCCACTGCGTACCGGCCAGGTCGCCGTATATGCGGCTCGGGTCATACAGCTTGACACCAAAATCCACACGCAACAGCAGTATGCTCAAATCAAAACGCAAACCTACACCATATGACATGGCTATCTGCTTATAGAAATTATTCCACCGGAATACCCCGTACGGTTGTGCCAGATAATCGTGCATGGTCCAGTTGTTGCCTGCATCCACAAACGCCGCCAATTCAAATATCGACCATACCCGCCACCTGTATTCCACATTCAGATCCAGACGTATATCGCCTACCTGCAAGTCATAACTCGACAGGTCGTTGTTGCCTCTGTAACTACCCGGACCGAGGGTACGCGCCTGCCAGCCACGGACACTGTTTGCACCACCGGAGAAGAAGCGTTTCTCAAACGGTACTGTGTAAGAGTTCAGATATGGAACAGCCACACCTACTCCGGCATGGAATACCAGACGGTGCTTGGGAGCCAGCAACTGGTTATAGGAGAAATTGACATCCGCACGGGCATACTGGGCATATGGTACATTAAACACTTTGTATACACCTTGATCGTCAGGTTGCATCTTAGCCACCTTGCTGATAGCATACATGAGATTACCGGCTGTCTCAAACTGATAACCGAAATTCACATAACTCTGCTCACTATTATTGGTGCGTTTGTTAGAATAGCCGCCCGCATATCCCCAACCTACTATCAGGTGGTCGTCATAACTGTACTTGAGGATAGATGAACGTGCCAATATCTCGTTCTGGAATCTCTCGGAGATATAAGGCATATAGATATAACTTATATCCAATACATTGAAATTATGCGTCCAACGGCTGAAAGGTTTATGCAGTGAATAGTACAATCCCGCATTGAAAATTTCCCTTGTAAACTCCTCGGGCCGCTTCTGATAGGCAAACATCAGTTTGGTGCGCCAGTGACTTGGAAAACTCAACGAGGCCTCCCCGCGTGCCTCGATAGCCCGTCCACCATTGGTACGCCACTCGTACTGCGTACCTGCACTCAGTTTGAGTTCTTCCGCACCACGGAAGATATTTCTGTTGGAATAGGATAATTTGCCTTTTATTCCCCATGCATCACCGGAATATGTACCTTCTATTTCACCGGTAACACTGTTAAGTTTGTTTCTGGATAAATAAATATGACATTCAAGACTGTCTTCAGCAACCAATTCAAACCGTATATCCGAATAACGGACAGCTCCAAGACTATTCAGATTGGCATATGTATTCGATACCAAACGTTCGCTATACAATTCACCGGGTTTAATTTCGCACTGACGTTTCAACACATTGTCGCGCAAAAGTTTGCGTCCGCGAACATAAAATGTATAGCCGTCCTTTCGTGTAACAGATGATGCGGTATCAGATACATCACTGTAATCACTCATTTCCTGATGAAAACATACACGTGAAATGGCATACTGGCGAAATATCACATTTCGCTCTGAATCAGGCTGACTGGCAATATAATCCTGCAGATACAGGCGGATATCAATTTCCCTGTTGCTGACGCTGTCCGCCTCATAATGCAGATATTCCTTATCGAAGAAATAATATCCTTTGTTCCGCATGCGTTTGGTTATGCGGTCACGCTCATCATCCAATGCCTGTGTGGAATACCGCATACCGGAATATATAATGTGCCTCTTTGTATTGTATGCCACATCATATAACACAGGATTGTCAAGATCAATTGTATAATTGCGGATAGTGTACTCAGGACCTGACTTTACATGATAGGAAAGCCATACTTTTCTTTTTTTTGAAATAATAGAAGTATCCACTACTGCTTGGAAATAGCCTTCGTTCTGCATGGCCTTTTTTATCTGTTTCATGCTCTGAACTGTCTTTATACTGTCATAGATGACAGGTGCTTCTCCAAGTTTGTGGGCATTACGCGTCAAAACTTTCTTTGACTTGGTAAGTGTATCTTTCGGAGCGGTATTATAGATATGCATCTGCAGTTTCCAAAATCCTAATATCTCCGTATTCTGAGTCTGCCGAAGATACTGCCGTAATTTGGAAGGAGGTACTTGGTTTGTACCTTCCACATCTATATTCACTTTATAAAGCAACTGCTCGTTTTCAGGAACAAATCTTGTCATATCACACGAACTCAACAGTACTCCTACTAAAAGTACGGCACCAAAAATGATAAGTTTTCGTGTAGACAAATGCATAAATCACACAATTCGGCATACAAAGATACAAAAATATTTGCATAAATGCAAATTTTTCCGTACCTTTGCATCAAAAATTATCTATTCTTTCCAAATTATGACCCAAAACGAGATAAAACAAATCCGTTCACTCCGTTTAAAGAAGTTTCGTGATGAATTTTCTCTGTTTGTTGCAGAAGGTGACAAGTGCATATCTGAATTGTCACAATCTTTTACCATTGTTCGTCATATTACCTCTGCAGACACTCCCAAAAAAGAAATTGTACGCCTGTCCTCCTTGCAGACTCCTCAAGGCAGTATTGCTGTTTTTCGCAAGCCATGCTATACACTGCCTGAACCTGCTGCTAATACTCTTTATCTCGCTTTGGACGGAATACAGGATCCGGGTAATCTCGGCACTATCATCCGTACAGCTGACTGGTTTGGTATACGCGATATTATCTGCTCATCAAACACGGCCGACTGTTTCAGTCCGAAAGTAGTACAAGCAACCATGGGTGCTTTGGCACGCGTACGCGTACATTATACGGATTTGATTCAATGGATCTCTTCATGCAAGAATACTGATATTCCTGTCTATGGCACACTGCTGACCGGCAAAAACATATATACGCCTGACGCTATTCCTTCTAAACAATCCGGTATAATAGTTATGGGTAATGAGGGAAACGGCATATCTACTGCAGTACGCCGGCTTATCACACATTCTTTACGTATTCCTTCATTCCCGCCTGATGAACCCACATCCGAAAGTCTTAATGTAGCTATAGCTACTGCAGTCATCCTGGCAGAATTCAGACGGTAAAGAATTATTATATTTATACCTTATTTAAAAACCTAATGGTTATAATAGTTTGTTTAAATAATGATAACTTTTGCAATTGCAATACAATCAACTATATATAGTTTTTATAAATGGTGATTTATTGAAGAAAGAATTTGATAATTTTTAGTTATTAACAGTTGTCTTTCATTTGTTGAATTTTTTGGTTATGCATATAAAAAGTTATCAATAAGTCCATGTTGATAACTTTTATAATATGTACATATTCAATACTATACTAATATGATTTTTTAATTTTTTATTTTTTCGTTTGCATATATCAATTTTTTTTTGTATCTTTGCATTCCAATCCTAACAGAAATAGCAATGAAGAACATTATTTTATGCGGAGCACCCGGTTGTGGCAAAGGCACACAGGCAGAATTTATCGTAGCTCAATACGGGCTGACTCATCTCAGTACCGGCCAGATGATGCGTAAGGAAGCTGCTTCAGGTAGTGAATTAGGTAAACTTATTGAGTCTTATACCGCTCACGGACATTTGGTTCCGGATGATGTGACAATTGATATGCTTGAGAAATATATCAATACGTTACCTGCCGATACCAAAGGTCTTATCTTTGATGGTTTTCCTCGAACACTCAATCAGGCAGTACAGTTGGAGCGCTTAATGAAGAAGCGAGGTGATTCAACGGCTATGCTTATTGATATCAACGTACCTGAGGAGGAACTGATCCGTCGTTTGCTGGAGCGTGGCAAGACAAGCGGACGAAAAGACGATAGCGATCTGGATATAATAAAGGAGCGTCTTGTTGTATATCATGAGCAAACCCGTCCGGTGGATGATTATTATGAATTGCATGACAAGTATGCCCGTATTCAGGGACTTGGTACAATCAGTGAAATATTCGGACGTATAAGCCGTATATTGAATAAAATATACAAATAACAGAATTCTTTCATGGCGTCGAACTTCATTGATTATGTCAAGATATATTGCCGGTCCGGCAAGGGTGGTGCAGGCAGTATGCACTTCCACCGTGCTAAATATGTACCCAAAGGTGGTCCTGACGGCGGCGACGGCGGTCGTGGCGGACACATCATATTGCGCGGTAACCGTAATCTGTGGACACTGCTGCATCTCAAATATCAGAAACATATTCAAGCCACCGACGGAGGTAAAGGAGGTGAGTCGCGTTCGTTCGGTAAAGACGGTGAGGATCGCATTATCGAGGTGCCTTGCGGCACAGTGGTATACGACGGTGAGACAGGCGAATGGCTGACCGAAATAAAAGAGCACGGTGAACAGGTCGTATTGCTCAAAGGCGGTCGTGGCGGTTTGGGTAACTGGCACTTCCGTACAGCAACGAATCAGGCGCCGCGATACGCACAACCCGGAGAACCTGCACAGGAGCGTGTAATAATCATGCAGATAAAGGTACTGGCGGATGTGGGTCTGGTAGGTTTTCCGAATGCCGGCAAATCGACTCTGTTGAGTGTTGTTTCCGCCGCCAAGCCTGAGATAGCCGATTATCCGTTTACTACGCTCACTCCGCAATTAGGTATAGTATCCTATCGTGACGACCGCTCGTTCTGCATGGCGGATATTCCGGGTATCATTGAGGGTGCAGCAGAAGGCAAAGGTCTTGGATTGCGATTCCTGCGGCACATAGAGCGTAATGCCGTGCTGCTGTTTATGGTTCCGGCATGTACAGATGATCCTGAACGTGAATATGAGATACTGCTGGCTGAATTGGAGAAATACAATCCCCAGTTGCTGAGTAAAGCACGTATTCTTGCTGTCAGTAAGTCAGATACGATGCCGGAAGATGAGATAAAAAAGATAGTAGATAAATTAAGCAATACGTATAAAATACCGGTTATTGCATTCTCATCTGTAAGTGGCCAAGGTATCAATGAACTCAAGGATATTCTGTGGGATGAACTATCCAAGGAACAGAACCAGGTAATAGAGATTTCTCATTCTCCGTTGGATATTGAACGCGTGGAGCGCCAGGAAGTGGAAGCAGGTAACGAAATAGATGATGAGGAACATACGATTTATCTCAACGAAGTAGAAGAGGAATGGGACCTGTCGAAGTACGCCGGTATAGGTTGGGACACGCAGAACAATGGTTAAGTGGATTGAGCGACATATACCGCAGAAGCAGCTCGTACTGCTGCTGAGTTTGATGGTAGGTGTACTATCTGCTCTTGCCGCATATTTGCTCAAACTGTTCATTCATCTTATTCAGTATCTTATTAACACCTATCTGATTGCCGGTGAACACTGGTGGTGGCTCATTGTGTGTCCGATGATAGGTATTGCTCTTGCGGCTGTATTCGTCAGATATGTGGTAAAAGACGACATATCCCATGGTATAACCAAGATATTATACGCTATTTCCCAACGTAAATCCATAATAAAAGGTCATAATACATGGTCAAGTCTCATAGGCAGTGGTATAACCATCGGTTTTGGCGGTTCGGTCGGTGCTGAGGCACCTATCGTGCTTACCGGCGCAGCTATAGGTTCGAATCTTGCCAAATTCTTTCATCTTGATCAGAAAACTATGATGCTGATGATCGGCTGTGGTGCCGCCGGTGCCATCGGTGGTATATTCAAGGCACCGATAGCCGGACTGGTCTTCACACTTGAGGTGCTGATGATGGATATCACCATGAACTCCATCGCTCCGCTTCTTATATCCTCTGTCACGGCGACGGCTATTGCATATTTCACCACTGGATTTACGCCTATGTTCGAGCTGACGACTATAGAGTCGTTCACGCTCGGACGTATACCCTGGTATCTGCTGCTGGGTGTGGCCTGCGGTTTTGTATCGCTATACTTTACACGTGGCATGAACTACCTTGAGCAGCATTTCAAGCGACTTGAGAACATGTGGGTAAAAATCATTCTTGGCGGTGCGGTACTCGGATTGCTTGTATATCTGTTTCCACCTCTCTACGGTGAGGGATATGATGTAATCCTGCAGCTCTTCAATGATGACCCGTATTCCGGTATCCAGTATAGTCCGTTTGCACATTTCGGCGACTCAATATGGGTGATTATCGTCTATTTCTCACTTGTTCTTCTTCTGAAAATTGTTGCCTCTGTTGCCACTAACGGCGGTGGTGGAGTAGGAGGTATATTCGCTCCTTCATTATTCATGGGAGCACTGGTAGGTTTCCTGTGTGCATACCTTCTCAAACTTGTAGGAATATCTGTTCCTGTAGTGAATTTTACACTTGTTGGTATGGCAGGTCTTATGTCCGGTGTCATGCACGCACCATTGACCGGTATTTTCCTTATCGCTGAACTTACCGGAGGCTATCATCTGCTTATGCCGTTGATGATAGTGGCGGTTATTTCTTATCTGACTATTATGATCTTTGAGCCGCACAGCCTCTATGCCATGCGTTTGGCTCAGAAAGGTGAGCTGCTTACGCATAACAAGGACCGCTCCGTGCTCACGTTGCTCAAGATGGACAATGTATTGGAGACTGACCTTAAAACGGTGTTGCCTGACATGACTTTAGGACAACTTGTCAAAGTAATTGCTGACAGCAAGCGTAATATATTCCCCGTGGTTGATTCCAATGGCGAATTGCAAGGAATACTTCTGTTGGATGAAGTCAGGAACATTATGTTCCAGCCGCGCCTGTATAACCGTTTTACGGTTGCCCAGCTGATGAACTATCCACAAGTCGTACTCCGGCATGATATGCCGATGGAGAAAGTGATGGAGATATTCGAAGATACCGGCGCATGGAACCTGCCTGTAGTGGATAGCGATAAAAAATACCTCGGTTTTGTTTCCAAATCCAAGATATTCAATTCCTATCGTCATGTGCTTATACACTTTTCCGAAGAATAGTCTGTGTACTTGCTTCGCATCAAATGATACAAAAATAACCCCTTAAATTACTAAAACAATGGACAAACAAGAATCATCGCTGAGAATCAGCATCATTGCATTGATTATCAGTATCATTGCATTATTACTCAATCTGTATGTGTTCTATCTTTTCCGTTCAGGTATGCACGCTCCGCAAGGTGAGCCTCAGCCTCAAGTTGTGCAGGTACAGCAGGATGAACCTCAGCCGCAGCAGGATGATGAGCCTGTAATCCAGCCTAAGACCGGCAATGAAGACCTTTCAGTTAAAAAGAAAGCTGCCGCTCCTGTATACGTAGATCTCGGTCTGCCTAGTGGTACGCGTTGGCGTAATGTCAACGAGGAGTGCGGTCTGATTACGTACGAAGATGCTGTTGCTCAGTTTGGCAAGCAACTGCCAAGTTTCAAACAGTACACCGAACTTTATGAGAAATGCGATTGGCAGGAACTCAAAAAAGGCGGTTACAAGGTTGTTGGACCCAATGGCAACTCTATTGTTTTCCCGTTGACGGGATTCATCAACTGCACCGGCGAGTTCCGTGGCGCCAATGAGTTCGGTGACTACTGGACCTCTACTTCCAACGGTAAAGAAGCATACCGTATGGTATTCAACGATAAAGGTGTGAAGATTGTTCCCCACACGCCTTGTTATCAGCGTGCCATACGTCTTGTAGAAAAATAATGCCTGCCGCTGCTGACAGCCATAGTCTTTTGTTACGTCCTGTAGCGTATGCACGCAACGGATTCACCGATAAATTCGGTATTCCTCGTCAGGTGCGTGAACAGACATGCCTTCGTACACGTATCGTCTTCTGCCCTCCATACCGCAGTGACGATGCGATACGTGGCATAGAGGCTTTTTCGCACTTGTGGCTGATGTGGGGCTTTCATGAGGTTCCCCGGACTTCTGTAGATTCGGATAAAGGCAGGACACCTTCGCTCACAGTCCGCCCGCCGCGGTTGGGCGGCAATGAGCGTGTTGGTGTGTTCGCCACCCGTTCACCGTACCGTCCGAACCCTGTGGGGCTGACCTCAGTCAGACTGGTTGGTGTGGAGCATATGGCTCATGATGGTGCAGTACTTATTGTGGAAGGGGCCGACATGCTTGACGGCACGCCTATCTATGATATCAAGCCGTATCTCGGCTATTGTGACAGCCATACCGATAGTCGTGACGGCTTTGTGGAAACCGTACCGCGCCGTCTGTTACAAGTCGATTGGCCGGATAGTTTGCCGAAGAGTCTGCCTCAACAGGAATTACAGGAGATATTGGAGCAGGATCCGCGTCCTGCCTACCATGACAATCCGGACCGTATATACGGTATTGATTATGCGGGTTGGAATATTCATTTCCGTGTCGAGGACGGAAAATTGTTGGTGACGGATATACGCCGTCAGTAACGGACGTGCGTCAGGAAAAGTCCGTCCGCTGGAACAGACTGCCCGGCTGACTGGCGTGACAGTGAGGCTATGACAGTCTCAAAATCTTCAAGAGTAATACGGTGTCTGCCCACTTCAAAGAGCGTACCGACTACAGCACGAACCATATTTCTCAAAAACCGGTTGGCGGTGATGGTGAATACAGCACCGTCACCGTCTGTTTTCCACTCTGCTTCACTCACGGTGCAGATGGTGGTCTTTGAATCAGTATGTGCTTTGCAGAACGTGGCAAAGTCGTGAGTGCCCAGCAGCAGTTGTGCCGCTTCGTTCATGGCGGTGTAGTCAAGTGGTCCGGGTATATATGTTCGTACGTGGGATGTGAACGGTGACTTATGCGTGGATATACGGTACTCGTATGTACGGCTCACTGCCGAGAACCGTGCATGCATATCTTCTGCTACAGGAAAAATCCGATAAACCGCAATATCGTCCGGCAACAGGCGGTTGAGCCGGTCTGGAGTTGGCGGTATGGTGTCAACGTCAAAGTGGGCGAACATCTGTAAAGCATGCACACCCGTATCCGTACGCCCGGCAAAAACAAGGGATACCGGTTGCCGCATGATGGTCATGAAAGCGTCTTGCAGGACGCCTTGTACGGTGGCACCGTTCGGTTGCACTTGTGAGCCGTGGTAATGTGTGCCTTTATAGGCGAACTCGATGAAGTAACGCATGTATTTGGCTATTGAGTTCGGGACTTACATTCAACAAGTATGCGAGTGCGGCAGCGGCAACGATGAGTAGCGAGCGCAGCATACTGCTCATCCAGATGTTCATAGCAGGCATGAAGTGCAGACACAGTTCGTTGACTGCAAAAATCGCCACAAGCAGCAATATGGTTAGTAGATGCCTGCGGGTGATCAGACGGCAGCGGAGCGTAAGCCGTACGGTGAGCAGGGTTATTGTATAGTATGCAACCTGTGATATGAGCGTGGCAATTGCCGCACCGTTCATGCCCCACCGGGGAATAAGCTGGTTATTCAGAATCAATGCCAGCGCAGTAAGCACAAACGATAAAAGCAGTGAGAACGGATAGTAGCGCGAGTAGCTCAGTGCGGTGACCGAGAACTGGAATGTTGCAACAAACAGCTGTCCTATACCTAACAGCAGCACTGTACGTCGTGCCACAGCATATGTAGCGCCGTTGGGAAGGATTGTGAAGATAAGATCGATGTTTACCCAGATGGCTGTAAGTATCATTCCGCCTATGAGCAGCAGATTACCGCCTACCTGCGCAAGCAACGTGCCGGTTTCTTCACGGTTACCCGACTTGATAGCCATTGACAACTGGGGTGCAGCGATAGCCGTAAGGGAGCGGTAGGGAATGCTTACCATGATGGCCATATAGGTGGCAATGGCGTATATACCTGTATAACTCAGTCCCATTTCTGCAGTGATGAAGAAGGATGACAGAGTTGGTGCCAGCACAGACACTACGGCTGAAAGGACAAGAAAAGCGGTATATAGGAGGTATTTCTGTACAATGGACGGGTTCTGCTTCAGATAGGCAAAGTCCGGCTTGAGACTGATACCGCCTAATGAGAACAGATACATGGCGTTGCAGAGTGCTGCCAGTGCATATACGCCAACCAGCGACCATACGAAACCGTCAGTTGTCAGTATGTTGAATGCATAGAGCAGATACACGATGAGCAGCCCTATACGCGTCAGCAGTTCGCGTACCGCACGAGGTACAACGATGCGCATGCGCACATTGGCGTTCGTCTCAAACACCGTCTGATAGAGCATGAAGAACGCCAGGGGCAGAACCAGGTAATAGTAGTTGACAAAGAGCGGACTCTTCTCACCAAACCACCTGCTGAGCGGGGTATAGCAAATAAGGAACAGTAGGGATATAAGCAGAAAACCTGCCATTGGGACAACCAGTGTCCAAAAGAAAAAACCATGTTCTCCGCGTCCGTCAGATTTGAAGTACGGATAGAAGCGGATGATGGATGAGGAGGTGCCGAGTTGTGCCAAGCCGATGAACAGTGTGGCGGCATCAATGAGCACACGTGCCAGACCGATATCCTCTGTTGTAAGAAAACGGGTTATGACAAAGAACGTGGTAACAAAGCCCACCGCCACCCCAAGATAGGTGACGATGGTGCCTTTGATACTCTGTTTTGCTATAATGCCCATTGAGTATTTGTTCTTTGAGCGTAGCGGTCTGTGCTATTCAAGTAGCTGAAAACTGCGGTTTATTTTTCAATACCGAGCAGCTCAACTTCGAAGATAAGGGTGGAGTACGGAGGTATGCTGCCTGCAGCACGACTGCCGTAGCCCAGTTCCTGCGGGATATAGAACTTGAACTTCGAACCTACTGGCATCAGCTGAACGCCTTCCGTCCAACCGGCAATCACCTGGTTCAGACCGAATACGATAGGCTCGCCGCGCTCTACGCTGCTGTCGAATACCGTGCCGTCAGTCAGGGTGCCGTGGTAATGTACTTTCACGCGGTCGGTGGCAGCGGGCTTTTGGCCTTTGCCCATCTTCAGCACCTCGTATTGCAGACCGCTCTCGGTTACGATAACGCCCTCGCGCAGTTTGTTCTCCTCAAGGAACTTCTCGCCTTGCTCTTTGGTGTCGCCGTACTTGATGTGATTGAGCGTAGCCTGGATATATTCGCCTGCCGATTGGCTGTCAAACTGGCTCTCATCGCCCAGCAGACCGTTGATGAAACCTTGCTTGATAAGAGCGAAGTCGGTAGCCAGAGAGGGCTCGCCGATCAGACCGTTAGCCTCCTGCTCCTTGATGCTCTTGCCAATCTGCTCACCCATGTTCTTGAGTTGCGGGTTGCGGACGTTCTCTTTCAGACCTTTGTTGATGTGCTTGATAAGAGAGGCTTTCTTTGTTCCGAGGCTGTCATCTGACAGGACATACATTGCTATGTCGTTGCCGTTGAGCAGACCGAACGCATAGTTCAGCGAGTCGTTCAGCGTCTTGAGGGCTACGGTCTTTACCTTGCTCGGGCAGGTACCCTTGACTGGTTTGCCGGCTTTTTCGGTTGAACCTTGCGAAGCGGCATATTGCTCCTGGAAGAACTGGCGTGCTGCACTAGCGTCCCATACGGTGGTGTCATGTTCCAGACCGTTGATCAGACCTTGGAAGAACAGTTTCTCGTTCAGTGTCCATGCGGGATTGTCAGCCAGACCGTTCTTCTCGCTTTGTGCGATACTCGAACCGATGTTCTTGCCGATACGTGCTTCCTCCGTCAGTTCGGCAACCGAACCGTCGTAACCGGCTTGCAGGGCGTCGATGAACTCTGCAACTGTCTCAGCCGAACTGTCGTTCTGCAGATAGTACGCTTTGATTTGTGAACCGTTAGCGATACCCAGAGCAAAGTTGATAGAGTCGTTCATGCTCGCTAACGAAGCTTGCTGTGCGGTGTAGGTGTTGCCGCACGATACCATTGCCAGTGCGGCAAGGATGATAACTGATAATTTTTTCATTATTGTTGTTGTTTAGTCGTTTGTTTATTCGATGCCTAAAAGCTCCACTGTAAATACCAGTGCCGAGTACGGCGGGATGGTTGCACCTGCACCGCGTTCGCCGTAGCCCAGGTGGTACGGGATGAACAGTTTGTACTTCGAGCCAACGGACATCAGCTGCAGGCCTTCTGTCCAACCGGCTATTACGCCGTTCAATGGGAACGAGATTGGTTCGCCTCTCTTGTAACTGCTGTCAAAAACCGTGCCGTCAGGCAGCGTGCCTTCATAATGGACGCGTACGGTGTCAGTGGCTTTGGGTTTCTGACCGATAGTGGCGTCCAGCACTTCGTACTGCAAGCC
>Ga0310690_10004107_pt1 | contig 21093 bp, 15 predicted proteins | sample AusTroGonzalo_MG_2_FD_207661 | JGI IMG/M metagenome (GOLD analysis project Ga0310690, IMG submission 207661) | Bovine rumen microbial communities from tropical cattle in Woodstock, Queensland, Australia - Gonzalo_04 (v2) (version 2) | ecosystem: Host-associated > Mammals > Digestive system >... | reverse complement strand
GGCCGTTTCCTCCAGATCGGTGTCGATGATGTAGATCATTTCATACCTGTTCATCATTCTTTCACCTCCTCACGGACTTTTGGCGCTGCTTTCTGCAGCTCAAGGATGTGCCGATTAGGGATTATAGCAGAACACCCGTTGATTTGCAAGGGGAACAATCATCTTTTTGGTCAGTTTTCCAAAGCCTTCCATCCCCTTCTTTTTACTTGCAAAACAGGGTTTTCTCCGTTATACTTGACCGGACTTTTGATGACGGTTTCCGGAGGTTTTCTATGAGCTGGTTCTTCTTTGCGCTGATCTGCCTCTTTGGCTGGGGCTGTGCCGATCTGTTCTACAAGAAGGGAACGGATGAACACGACCGTTATTCCCACCTGCGTATTGCTGTCTGGGTCGGCCTGGTGATGGGCGTCTGCGCCTTCGCCATGATGCTGATTCCCTTTGATGAGGATATGAAAACGCCGATGTCCTTCGGCGCCCTCATTGAAAACGGAGTCAAATATGCCCCCGCCTCCCTGTTCTATATCCTTTCCATGGTCATCGGCTATGCGGGCCTGCGCTATATGGAGGTCAGCATCGTTTCCCCGGTGCAGAATGCTTCCGGCGGCCTCTCCGCCATTTTCATGACTGTCTATTTCCTGATCGTCGGCCGGCTGGAGAGCATTGCCGATATCTTCGATCCGCTGACCACCGTCGGCACCGTCCTGATTGTCCTGGGCGTCATCGCCCTGGCCGTCGTGGAGCAGCGGCTGGCCCGGGAGGAACGCCGCCTGGACCCGCCGGAGAAGAAATACCGGTTCGGCGCCCTGGCGCTCCTGTTCCCGATCCTGTACTGCCTGTTCGATACCCTGGGCACCTCCGCCGACGGCATCATCCTCGATGAGGAAGTCGGCCTGGGCCTGGGAGAGATTGATGTCCTGATCCTCTACGGACTGACCTTCCTGCTGGCAGGCCTGGTCGCCTGGATTTACCTGTGGATCCGTGAAAAGAAACCCTATAATCCCTTCGCGAAGGCGGAGCTCACCAAAGGTGTTGCCGCCTGCTGCGAGGAATTCGGCCAGGTGTTCTACGTCTTTGCCATGTCCCGCAATCCGGTGGTGGCCGCCCCGATCGTCGCCAGCTACTGCGTCGTTTCCGTGCTGCTGGCACGCCTCTTCCTGAAAGAGAAGCTGAAGGCCGCCCAGTACGCCTGCATCTTCGCCGTCATCGTCGGCATTATCGTCATCGGATTTGTCGGAGACTGATCTCCGTTCCCTCCCAGCCTTCCCCCCGACCCCGCAAAGGAGATGAAAGCCATGCCGCGGAAAACGACCGGATCCTTCCGTCCCGTCCGTGTCCTGGCTTTTTTGCTGTGCCTTTCCGCCTGCCTGCTCCCGCTGCTGTCCCTGGCGGAAAGCCCGGCGGAAAGTGCCCTCACCCTCTCCCTCCCGAAGGAAGTGAAAGGCTACAGCCGCTGCGAAATCACCGTGACCGCTCCGGCCGCGGGCGATCTGCTCCTGACCCTGTACGACAGCCTGGACAATCCCTGGCTTTACCGGCGGGAAATCCTGTCCGACGGGCAGAACATCCTGTCCTGGGACGGGCGGGGCGCCGGCGGGGAACTGCTGATGAGCGGGCCCTACCGTTTTGAAGCCGTGTTTTCCGCCGCGGACGGACGGGAGTTTGCCGCTTCCGCCTCCTTTGAGGTACGCGGTTACGCCCCCGCGCTGGCGCTGGCGCTTCCCTCCTCCGGGGTGCTGTACCTGGACGGAGGTGAAAACTGGTTTGTCGAATGCTGGGTGCCCAATTCCTGCATCGTCGCCATGGATGTCCTGGATCCGGCCGGAAACAGGGTATATACGAAAAGCGTCTCCATGGGCGATCCGGACAGGGATGTGATCCGCTGGAACGGAACGGGTTCCGATTCCCGGAAAGTCGCTCCCGGCGAGTATACCGTCCGCCTGTATCCGAAAAAGAACCCGGATTTTGACTGGACCTTCCCGCTCACCGTCCAGGAAACCGCGCCGGAAAGGCCGGCGGTTGCCGTCACCGGTCCGGTAATCCCGGAACGCGGCATGTCCGATGCGGAAATCTGGGAGATCATGATGAAACCTTCCGTTGTCATCAACGCGACGGGTTCCTCCCGCCGATTTGTCCTGCGGGAGGAGCCGACGAACCGCAGCGCCGCCGTCGGCCTCGTCTGCTGCGCCACCCAGGGGCTTGAAGTCCTCGCTATTGAAAACGGCTGGGCCCAGGTCCGCGCCGGCAATTATTCCGACGGCCATTTCATCACCGGCTGGTATCCCGTGAAGGACCTTACCGTCGTCTCCCCCGCGCCGCATTACGCCGTCCTCGTGGACAAGCTCACCCAGACGCTGACCGTCTATCACGACGGCGTTCAGATCGGTACCGTTCCGGTCTCCACCGGGCTCCCGACCGAAAAAAAGCCCGAGCGTGAAACCTCGCCCGGGGCTTTCCTCACCGATATTCACTTCAGCCGGGATTTCGCCCAGGACGGCGCCCGCTATGATTATCCCCTGCGCTACCAGGGCGGCAATATCATCCATTCCACCGGCTATGCCCGCATTCCCCACGCGGCGTACAGCGTCAAGGATTACAGCAGGAACCTGCCAAAGCTGGGGCAGAAAGCCTCCCACGGCTGCGTCCGGGTCAGTCCTTTCACCACGCCGGACTGCGAAATCAACAGCTACTGGCTTTGGACCCACCTGCCGTACCATACGCGGGTAGTAATCCTGGACGATTAACCTGCGGCTCCTGTCCGGATGCGGAATTTCCGGAATCCCGCGCTGCCGCCGGTCTCCTTCGCGGAATACAGGAAAAGGCCGAACCGGCACCCGGTAAAGTGGTCCAGCGTGAACATCATGGTATGCGCCGGTCCCAGCGGTTCCCGCGCTTCCCCCTTCAGGAAGAAGAACCGGACAATTCCCTTCATCCCTTCAAAAGTCACCTCCGCCCGCAGCCGGGCGGTTTTTTCGTTCCAAGGAATCCGGGCAAGCTCCTTCTCCTCTTTCACTCGCGGCTCCCGGGCCTTCATCACCAGGGCGTATCCGTCCTCCTCCCGTGTGATGCCGATCAGCCCGTAGCTGCCGATCAGCATCATCAGCCCGGCAGTGTCGCCTTCGCGCAGGTCCCCTGCGTCCACGGTGACCTCCGCGCTGCCGCCGGGCAGTGCCGTCCGCTGCGTGATCGTGTTCCGGGCATATTCAGCTGTCCGGCTGGTCTTATCCGTCCGGATGCGGTATTCGCCTTTTCCTGTCTCCCAGCATCCTTCCCGCGGCTCATGGTTGAACTGCCAGAGCGGATGCAGCACAGGTGATATGAAATCGTCGTCCGTCTGCAGCGGCGCGGCGGTCCACCCCGGCCGGGCGGATTCGTTCTCCAGCTCTTTCGTCACGTCCCCGAACACCGGATAGCCGAACCGGTTCCATTCCACCGGCACCAGCACCGGAATCCGCCCGATGGCGCCCCGGTCCTGGAACAGGATTGCAAACCACTTTCCATCCGGCGTGTCCACAATACCGCCCTGCGCGGCGCCGCTGTTCATCCCGTCCAGATCCATCGCCAGCACGTCCCCGCCGGCCCATACGCCTTCCAGGTCCTCCGCAACGAAGCACGCCTCCGTCCGGAACCACTTCCGCTGCTGGCTGTGGATCAGGAACAGCACATACTTCCCATTGATTTTATACAGGTGCGATCCCTCGTAGCCCAGGAAATCCCCCGGCGCGTCCCGCACAATGATCCGGTCCAGTCCGCCTTCCTTCGGTCCGCTCAGGTCCTCCTTAAGTTCCGTCAGGCGGATATTCCGGTTGCCGTAGGCGATATAGACCCTTCCGTCGTCGTCAAACAGCAGCGACGGATCGTGGTAGATACCTTCGATATAGCTTTTCGTCCACGGGCCTTCGATCCTGTCCGATGTGAACAGGAAGGTCTTCGGCCATTCGTGGGCGATGAACACCGCGTAGAACTTCCCCTTGTGGTACCGCAGGGAGGCAGCCCACATCCCGTGGCCGTAGACCGTTTCCTCCCCCTCGAGGATCTCCCCGCCTGTGTGCTCCAGCGTATCATACAGGTACGCGCAGTGCTCCCAGTGGATCAGGTCGTGGGACTTCAGGATATTCCCGCCGGGAAAAAAGTGCATTGTCGTGCTGATCATGTAATACGTGTCCCCGACCCGGATCACGTCCGGATCCGGATAGTCCATCCCGGTCAGCGGGTTCGTTCCGTACTCCATCCTCTTCCCTCCTGCATTGCGCGGATTTGCCTTTGCAAAAGGACGGCCCCCAAAGGACCGTCCTTCAAGTTCCCGTTGATATATATATCATCGTGTCAGGTTTTATTGTTTTTCACCCTGGATTGTTTTCATAACCTTCTTCTCGTCGTAAGCCAGCAGGATGACCGCACCCAGCACACAGAAGCACACCGCAACGATGGCAACAATGCGCAGGCCCGGTTCCGAAGCTGTCAGGTCATTGGCGGTCGTTACCTGTTCGGTACCCAGTACTGCCAGCGACGTGAATACAAGCATCGCAATGGACTGTCCCAGCTTCATCGCGAAAGTCCGGGCAGCAAAGAACATTCCCTCGCGATTTTCCCCGGTCAGTTTGGCATCCTCTTCAGCCACATCAGCGACAATCGCCTGCGGGATAATCCCCAGCAGCGCCATTGGGAAGGCGGAGATCAGGACAATCAGGATACCGGGGATCATGGATCCCGCACCCAGGAACGGAACAACACCGATCAGCGCCGTAATCAGATAAGCCACTGCCAATCCCAGGAATCCGATAACAACCAGCTTTTTCTTTCCGTGCTTCGCCACTAGCCGGCTCACAAACGGATAGAAGCATGCGCTCAGCACCGTCATCGCTCCCATGAACAGCATCGTGTTTGATTCGTCCAGCTTCATGGAAACTTTGACAAAGAACGGCAGTCCAGTCTGGAACAGCGTCAGTCCGACCCAGTACATAATATCGGACAGGGAGAATTTCCGGAATTCCTTGTTCCTGAACGTCTTGGCCAGGCTTTTGAAAGCGTTGCTGTCACTCGGTTTTGCATCCACGAAGTCCTTTTCGTTCAGTTTGAACACCGGAACCAGCATGCAGATCAATGCAAACACAGCCAGCACAATGAACCAGATCCGGTAACTCCATGCGTATCCGACCATCCCCTGCAGTGGTCCTGCCAGCGCAAAGGGCAGGTAGGCCAGCAGTGTTCCGAAGAAGAAAGTCAGGGAAATCGCCGTAGAAATGTACATACGGTCTTCCTGTGTCTTTCCGAACTCAGAGATCAGCGCGTTATACGGCGTACAGTACATCGTCATGAACAGATAGAACAGAATCAGCGTCACCAGCACCCAGACAATGTTCAGCGGGTTGGTGTCTCCGCTTTTGACGCCGCCGAAGGGTGTGCAGAATACCAGTACCGTTACGATCGCGAACGGAATGGCCGCCCGCTTCATAAACGGGATCCGCCGTCCCTTCGGATTCCGGCTCCTGTCTGATAAGGATGCGATCCACGGGTCGGTCACTGCGTCAAAAATCCTGCATATGAATGTAATCAGCCCGAGGATCGTCAGCACACCCAAAATCACAAGGCCGGTAGGCACATAGAACAGTGCTCCCGAATCCTTTACCGCGTCAGACGTCGGCAGATAGAACGTCACCAGCCAGGTGCCGATGATTCCGCTCAGGATAGACCATCCCAGCTGGCCGATCGCGAAAATACGCATCTCTTTTTTGGTCAGACGTCTTGTATTCATGTATTCCCCTGCTCTCTGTAAATTTGTATGGTACCCATGTAACAAGTATATCAGCAGTACAAAGAAAAAACAAGCTCACTGCTGATAATGAAAAACAGCCCGTCAGATTCCCCGGAAGGAGAAGGTGAATTCTACCGGCTTCGTCACGTCGATCAGGTACTCCGGATGCGTCCTGGCGCCCCAGCTGTCGTCGCCGGCGATCCCCATCTGCATACCGCTCATTTTCACCACGGTATAGTTCACCGGCGGCAGTTCGTATCCATGGGCGGCATTCTCGATCTCGTGCGGTGTCCACGGCAGTGCGGAAAACTCCCCGCCGTTCAGCCACAGCTTCAGTCCCTGTCCACGGTCATTGGTCACTTCAGCCCAGCGTACACCGGTGCGGTTGCCGCATTCCTGGGGCATCAGGTACGGCGTCCAGTTCTCCTCCGCCGTGTATTCAAACAGGCCCAGCCGGGCGCCTTCCCTGCGGTCAACGTAGTTTTCCTCCGGTCCCAGGCCGAAGAAACGTACCTTCCCGTAGTCCGCGTCCATCTTCATGATCATGCCGAATTCCGGCATATCGCCCAGTTCCTTTACCGGATCGTACCGCATCCGCACGTCCACCTTCCCGCAGCGGTGCACCCGGTAGGTGATTGCGCAGGTCGCCTTCGGGTTCGTCGGCAGGTCGTATTCCATCGTGAAGGATACGCACCCGTCCGCTTCCCGCGCGGGGCGGACCGCCCCGTTCTTTTGCGCGGAATCTTTTTCCAGCCCGGTATGCGCGTAAAGGGAAGCGATCTTCCACTGTGCGTAGCGCACCGGCATCCGGTTGCCGGCATCGTTGTTCGTCGGCGCTCGCCAGAAGTTCGGCACCAGCGGCCCCTTCAGCATTTCCTTCCCGCCCCAGCGGTAGGAATCAATCGCGCCCATGCCCCGGTTGAACATTACCTCGAAGCTTTCACCCCGGATCCCGATGCTCCACAGGCTTTCATGGATCTCCAGCTCTTTCCGCTGCAGCCGTCTCTTTTCGCCCGCAACGGTCCACGGCCGGCTCTGGCCGAAGGCAATTTCATAACCTTCCTCCGCCCACGCTGTGTCCTCTTTCAGCCGGAAGGAAACCGTCACCGTGTATTCCCCGGGAACCGTCTGCTCCCCGAAGGGCAGCGAATACGTCTTTTCGCTCAGCGGCGGTACGTCCGTCGCGATCCCGGCCCGGCGCACTTCCTTTCCGTCCCGCTCCAGGATTGCCACGCAATTGTAGGCCGCCGTAGAAGTGAACATATGCCGGTTGATCACCGTCATCTGTTTCGCATCCGCCTTCACCACGATGTCCTGGTAGTTGTATTTGACCTCCTGCAGCTTGGGAGTCGGACTCCCGTCGGCAAACACAATGCCGTTGCCGCAGAAAATGCCGTCGTTCGGCCGGTCGTCCCAGTCTCCCCCGTACAGCAGCGTCTTTTTTCCGAACCGATCCCGGCCCGTCATCGCCTGGTCAATGAAGTCCCAGATGAAACCGCCCTGATACAGTTCCTCTTCATACGCCAGCTCCGTATACTTGTGCATAGCGCCGTTGGAATTACCCATGGAGTGGGTGTATTCGCACAGGATGAACGGTTTCTCCCGGTGCTCCTTCAGATATTCCCGCACCCGGTCCGCCGGGGTGTACATCTCTGATTCGATATCCGTGATTTCCCGGATCCGCAGATCGCCCATCCCCATGAATTCCACCTGCCGGTCCCCTTCGTAGTGCACCGGCCGGCCGGGATCCAGCCGTTTCATCTCCCGGCTCATTTCCAGGATCACGGTTCCGGTCAGGCTTTCGTTGCCGCAGCTCCAGATCAGGATGCACGGATGGTTCCGGTCCCGTCCCACCATGGAGCGCACCCGGTCCAGCAGCAGCGGTTCCCAGTCCTTCCGGTTCCCCGGGAACATCTCCTCCGGGCTGATCCGTTTATTCCACAGCATGTCCCACATGCCGTGGCTTTCCATATTGTTCTCGTCGATCACGTACAGTCCCAGCTCGTCGCACAGGCGGTAAAGCGCGCTCGCATTCGGGTAGTGGCTTGTCCGCACCGCGTTGATGTTGTTCCGCTTCATCAGAATCAGGTCCCGCCGGATCTTCTCCTCCGTCACAGCGCGGCCGGTCTCGCCGCAAAAATCATGCCGGTTCGTTCCCTTGAAAACGACCCGCACGCCATTCACCCGGATTACGCTGTCGCGGATCTCGATTTTCCGGAATCCGACCCGCAGCGGGACAATTTCCTCCGCCCCGTCCGGCGCCGTCAGCCGCATTTCCGCTTCGTACAGGTACGGATCCTCCGCGCTCCACAGGCGCGGCGCGTCGATCTCCACACTGCCGCTGATCTCCGCATCCCCGGAAACCGTGCCTTCCGCCTGCGCCAGTGTTTCCCCGCCGTCCGCAAGACTGAACGTCATCGCTGTTCCTTCCGGCGCGCTGACCTTCGCCTTCCACTGCAGCACGCCTTTTTTCATGGAATCATCCGGCTCCGCTCGCACCTGCAAGTCCCACACGTGCGCTTCCGGCGCCGCGTACAGGATCACATCCCGGTACAGTCCGGAAAACCGCAGGAAGTCCTGGTCCTCCAGCCAGCTTCCGGCGCAGAAGCGGTACACCCGGCAGGCCAGCTTGTTTTCTCCCTCCCGGATGGCCCCGGTCAGTTCAAACTCATGCGGGGTGAAGCTGTCCGAGGAGAAGCCGATATACTGTCCGTTCAGCCATACCGCCACGCAGCTTTCCGCGCCCTGGAAGGACACGAAAACCCGCCGGTCCTTCATCGCTTCCGGCAGGAAAAAGTTTTTCACATAGCATGCGACGGGATTGAACCGCTCCGGGATCTCCCCCGGCATCAGCGTTTCATGTCCGGTCCACGGATACTGCGTGTTGCAGTACTGCGGAACCCCGTACCCTTCCCGCTGGATATGGGCGGGCACCGTCATGTCCGCCCATCCGCCGCAGTCGTATTCCGGCTGCTCGAATCCGGGAATGACCTGCCCCGGATTCATCGCGTGGAAGAATTTCCACTGTCCGTTCAGGCTCATACGCATGGAGGAGGCGCCCGCCGCTTTCTCCGCGTCGGAGATGTACCATTCGTGGTCCGTATGCGGATCCAGGCGGTTTTCCCGGAAATAGCCCGGATCCTTCAGTTTCTTCTCATCAAACATGCTGCTGATATCCTTTCCTTATTTTCTGCCGGTTTTGTTCAGGTTCCTTCGGGCCAGGATCACCGCCGCGGCCACGACTGCAATCACCCCGAGAACCGCCAGCGTCTTCAGTGTGAACCTCGCGAAATCCCGCATAAAGGAAATGAATCCGTTTTCCTGTTTCGGTGCTGCTGTCGGTGCTGCCGTTGGCGCTTCCGTCGGGACCGCCGTCGCCCGGGCCGGTTCTTCCTCATCCGTTCCCGCTGCCGCCGCTTCCTCGGTTTCTTCGGTCTCTGTCCTCGCAGCATTCCCCGTCAAAGCGGCCCCGGCCATTCCCGCGGCCTCCGCCGGTTCCTCCGCTGCCACCCGTTTTTCCGTGACTTCCACGGCGTTCTTCGGCGCTGCCGCGGCTTCCATTGCAGGCTCTTCCGCCGCTTCGTACGCCGCGTCTTCCCATGCAGCGGTATCCGTTTCATATGCAGCGGCTTCTTCCATCGCCGCCATCGGCACGGCCATGTCCGCCGCTTCTTCCGCTTCCTCTTCCGTCTCTTTTTCCGCCTGCAGCGTGTTCGCTTTGGCCGCGGTGCCGTTTGCTTCCACGCTGTACATCACCTTGTCCTGTGCGGCAGGCACGGAAACCGCCTGGCTCCTTTTCTCCCAGTTCCGGGTGATCAGCGTCCCGCCGATCAGGAATACAAACAGGGCGGCGGCGCTCAGGATATACCGGATCTGTCTTTTCTGCTCACGGTGCGGCTCGGTCTGCTGCTCTTCATGGATCTTTTCCGTCCAGCGGGCATGGAAATCGGCCGGCATCTCCGGCGTTTCCTCCGCCATCTCTTCAAGTATCCGGTCCAGCTCTTCCCGGTTGTCCTTCACGGCCGATCCCTCCTTCCTGTGGTCTTTCACTTCGTTGGACGCTGTTTCCCGCCGGAAGTTCCCTTCCTTCCGCGAGCCATTCCTTCAGCTTTGCTTTCGCCCGGTTCACCCGGCTTTTCACCGTTCCCTCCGAAACGCCCAGCTGCGCCGCTGCCGTCTCGTAGGGAACCCCTTCCAGCTGGGTCAGGATCAGCGCCTCCCGCTGGTCCTCCGGCAACTGCGCGATGCCTTCCCGCAGCCGGCGTTTCTCCTCCGCCGCCAGGACCTTTTCCTCCGTCCCGGCCTTCGGATCCGCCGGATCGAATCCCTGTTCCTTCAGCGGCTCAATGGATTCGCTCCGGTCCCGTTTCTTTTTGCGCAGGTAGTCCATGCAGCAGTTGGCCGCCACCCGGTATACCCAGGTTTCAAATGCGCAGTCGCCGCGGTAGCTTTGCAGGTTCCGCCAGATCCGGACCATGGCGTCCTGGCCGCAGTCGCTGGCTGCTTCCCGTTCCCCGGTATAGTGCCAGCATACGCGCCAGATCATTTTTTCCAGCGGCGTCAGCAGCTGCTCAAAGGCCTCGGCGTCACCCCGCTGTGCGCGCCGGAGCAAAAGCTCATCCACCTTGGTTTTCCTCCTGTCTGTAATGCAGAAAAAAGTTGTTCGCCTTGCAATTCCCGGTTCTCCTATGATAGCATAGCGGTGATTATTCGCCAACCATGAATTGTCAAAAAAGAGGAAGGCTCCGGATGAATCAGACTGAGAATACCGCCATCGTGCTGCGCCGCGTCAATTACCGGGACAATGACCGGATGGTCACGCTCCTGTCCCCTTCCCGCGGCCGTATCGATGCGCTCATCCGTAACTGCCGCAAGCCGAAGTCCCACAATCTCAACGCCGCGGAGCTCTTTGCCCTGGGCGACTATATGCTTATCGAAACCGGCGGCCGCATCATCGTGACCTCCGTCCACCTGATTGAGACCTTCTATCCCCTCCGCGCCGATTATGAGCGGCTTACCTGCGCCACCTGGCTCCTCAGCCTGGCGGAAGCCGCCGCCGAACCGGAGCAGGAGCAGCAGGAGCTTTTCATGCTCCTCCTGCATACCCTCTCCCGCCTCGCTTTTTCCGCCCAGCCGTGGAAGCCGCTGCTTTCCGGTTTCCTGCTGCATTTCTCCGCCTGCCAGGGCTTCAAACCGCGGCTCAATCACTGCACCCTCTGCGGCAAACGCCTCGGGGAGGAACCTCCCTTCTTTTTTGACGCGGAGGAGGGCGGCCTGGTCTGCGGGGACTGCCGCCGCTCCCGGAGCCAGGTTCCCCTCTCCCCGGAGCAGCTTCGCTGGATGCGGCACGCCCTGACCGTCGGTTCCGCTTCCTGGGTCAATACGCCGGAGGCGGAAGCCCCCTTTGAGCTCCTCCGCTCCTATGTGGAATCGAAGCTCGGCCGCCGCCTGAAGCCCGGCGCCCTTCTTCCGGAATGAAAAACCGCGGAACCATTCAGTTCCGCGGTTTTTCCATGGCCGCCTGTTACCGGCCGCCGATTCCTTTCATGCGCTTTTCCAGCACTTCCGGACGGGCGACGGACCAGCCGAAGAATCCCATCACGTCTCCCAGCTTGTGATACAGCCCGTGGCTGTAGGCCACCAGTCCGGCCTTCTCCAGGTGCAGCGCGCCGTTTTCGTCAATCAGGTCCTTCCGTACGGCGACAGCAGTCACTTCGGCCAGGAACATGTCGTGGCTCCCCAGGGGAAGCACCTGCTTCACCCTGCAGCTCAGGCTTACCGGCGCACCGTCCACCCGCGGGGCGGCTTCCATACCTTCCGCCGGAACCAGGGTCAGCCCTGTTTCTTTTGCCTTGTCCACATCCCTGCCGCTGCGTACGCCGCAGAAATCCGTAGCCTTCGCCAGCGCTTCGTCCACCAGGTTCACCACGAATTCCCCGCTCCCGGAGATCAGCCCGTGGGAATACCTTTCCTTCCGCAGGCTCACGGAAACCATCGGCGGCTCGGAGTTCACCGTGCCCGCCCAGGCCACCGTCACCAGGTCCCGGATTTCCGGGTTGTCCTTCTGCGCGCAGCTGACCAGCACCACCGGGGTGGGGTTCAGCATCGTGGAGGGATTCAGGGATACATATTCGCCCATCGTCTTTATCCTTTCACAACCATGTTCAGGATCTTCCGGCTCCGCTCGAGGAACGCGGTGATTTCTTCCGCCTCCAGCGGCTGCGCGGCCATCCGCGCCAGGTCGTATACCTGGCTGCAGATCATCTTTGTCGTTTCGTCCTCCGGATCCTTTCCGGCCAGCGCCTGCACCGTCGCGTTCCGGCGGTTCAGCACCAGCGTGAAGCTGTCCGGGATCGGGAAGTTCTGCCCGTAGATCCGGCTCATTTCCTTGTACCGCCGCATCTGTTCGTCTTCCGTCACCATGGCGGTCATGTCTGCGTCTCCCAGGGATTCCAGCTTCACTTCCAGCTTGTCGTTCCCCAGCGCGCCGCGGAACAGCGCCTGCAGTTTCTCAGCGTCCAGCTCCTTGCCTTCCTCGGATTCTTCCTTCAGTCCGTCAATATCCGCGTCCACCCGGGCGAAGCTGACCTGGTCTTCCTCGTTCCCCTGGTATTCCATGAAGGACATGAAGTTCCCGTCGATCAGCGTGTTCATCACGGCCACTTCGATTCCCCGGTCCGTGTAGAGCTTCACGGAGGCCGCCTGGCGCTTCTCGTCGTTGGTGTAGTAGATCTTCTTTTCGGTCTTGTCGAAGTTCGCCGCCTTGTATTCCGCGATCGTCGCGTATTTCCCGTCGGTCTTCTTCAGCAGGATCGCGCCCTTCACCTGGTCGTAGAACTTGCTGTCCTTGATCGCGCCGTACTTCACGAAGGGAGCAATATCGTCCCAGTATCCCTCGTAGGTTTCCCGCTCGGTGTTCATCAGGCTGTTCAGCTTGTCCGCCACCTTCTTGGTGATGTGTGCGCTGATCTTCCTGACGTATCCGTCATTCTGCAGGAAGGAACGGCTCACGTTCAGCGGCAGGTCGGGGCAGTCGATCACACCCTTGAGCAGCATCAGGAATTCCGGAATGACTTCCTTGATGTTGTCCGCCACGAACACCTGCCCCGCGAACAGCTTGATCTGCCCTTCGTGGGTGCCGAAGTCGTTTTTCAGCTTCGGGAAATACAGGATGCCCTTCAGGTTGAAGGGATAGTCCACGTTCAGGTGAATCCAGAACAGCGGATCGTCGAAATCCATGAATACCTTGTGGTAGAAGGATTTATACTCCTCGTCCGTGCAGTCCGCCGGCTTCTTCAGCCACAGCGGGGCCGTCTCGTTGATCTGCTGGGGTTTCGGGATTTCCATGACCTTTTCGGTCTTCTGCGTGCCATCCTCGTTCTTCTCGTCCCCCACCGGCACTTCCTTTTCCACCGGCTTCGCGTTCGCGTCCTCCAGCATCACAGGGTACGCCATATAGCCGCAGTAGCGGTTCAGCACTTCCCGCACCTTCCATGTTTCGAGGAATTCCTTTTCCTCCTCGGTAATGTGCAGGATGATATCCGTGCCGTGTTCCTTCCGGATGCCTTCGGAAATCTCGAAGCCCATTCCGTCTTCGGATTCCCAGTGCACGGGCTCAGCGTCGCCCTCGCTGCTCAGGGTCTCGATCTCCACCTTGTCGCTTACCATGAACACGGAATAGAATCCCAGGCCGAAGTGGCCGATGATGTCGCCTTTCTCCTCCGGCTTGTCCTCAAACTGCTTCATGAATTCACTTGCGCCGGAGAAAGCAACCTGGTTGATGTATTTCCGTACCTCTTCGTCGGTCATGCCGATGCCGGTATCGGAAATCCGGATAATCTTCTTTTCCTTATCCACCGTGACGGTCGCCGCCATTTTCTCCTCGCTGTCCGGATGCAGCATTCGGAACTTGGTGATCGCGTCACAGGCGTTGCTGACGGCTTCCCGCAGGAAAATGTCCTTGTCCGAGTACAGCCACCGCTTGATCACGGGCATAATATTCTGCGCATCAATCGATACGGAACCTTTTTCATTCTGGATTGCCATTGTTCTGTAACTTCCTTTCATCTGCGAACGTATAAAACGCAATATCCTTTATTGCACCGGTATTGTAACACCCCCGTCCCCCGTTTGCAAGAAAAAATTAGCACTCTCGGGTCGAGAGTGCTAATCGGTCATCTGCTGTCCGAATGCAAGCCGCCGGATCAGATATCCTCATCCAGCAGTGCCAGGTCGTCCTCTTCCTCCGCCGCCTGGGCGTCCACCGCCTGCCGCTCCTCCGCGGTCAGGTCCTTGGGCGCGAACAGTTCCGCCCGCAGCTTCCGGTCGATCTCCGCCGTCAGCTCAGGATGATCCTTCAGGTACTGGCGGGCGTTGTCCCGTCCCTGGGCCAGGCGCATATCGTTATAGGAGAAGAACGCGCCGCTCTTGTGGATAATGTCCTTTTCCACCGCCAGGTCCAGCAGCGTTCCTTCCGTGCTGATGCCCTCGCCGTAGATAATATCGAATTCGGCCACGCGGAAAGGCGGGGCCACCTTGTTCTTGACTACCTTCACCTTTGTCCGGTTGCCGACCACTTCGGTCCCGTTCTTCAGCTGTTCGCCCTTGCGCACGTCCAGCCGTACGGAGGAGTAGAACTTCAGCGCCCGGCCGCCGGGCGTCGTTTCCGGGTTGCCGTACATGACGCCGACCTTTTCCCGCAGCTGGTTGATGAAGATCGCGACGCATCCGGTCTTGCTGATCACGCCGGTCAGCTTGCGCAGCGCCTGGCTCATCAGCCGGGCCTGCAGGCCCACAAAGGAGTCGCCCATTTCGCCGTCGATTTCCGCCTTCGGCACCAGCGCTGCCACCGAATCGATAACAACGACGTCCAGCGCGCCGCTGCGCACCAGCGCCTCGGCAATTTCCAGCGCCTGCTCGCCGGTATCCGGCTGGCTCACGTACAGTTCATCAATATTGACGCCCAGCTTCCGGGCGTACAGCGGATCCAGCGCGTGCTCCGCGTCCACAAAGGCGGCAATGCCGCCGGCTTTCTGCGCCTCGGCCACGACATGCAGCGCCACCGTCGTCTTGCCGGAGGATTCCGGCCCGTAGATCTCCACAATGCGGCCGCGGGGAATGCCCCCGACGCCCAGCGCGAAGTCCAGCGTCAGGCACCCTGTCGGGATTACCGGCACATCCTTGCCGATCGCGTCCGCGCCCATCTTCATCACGGCGCCTTTGCCGAACTGCTTGTCCAGGTCCGCCAGCGCGTGCTCCAGCGCTTTCAGCTTCTCCGCCTGTATATTCGTCGTCTGTGTATCCTTTTCAGGCTTTGCGGTTTTCCTCGGTGCCATGTTTTTCATCCTTTCAGTCTTCACGTATTATCGCCCGGAGGCGATCCTGTCTGTGAGTGTATTGTATCCCCGGACCCTTGAAAACACAAGGGGAACAAAACATTTTTATCGTATATACGCCCGCCGGATCCCGGCCGCGTCCGTTGTCATGACCGCCCGGATGCTCCCTTCTTCCGCCCGCAGGGACCGGGTCAGTTCCGGATACCGGAAGGAGCGGCTGAAACGCTGTTCCGCGTAGAACACGCCGTCTTCGATCCGTCCGGTCTCCCAGGCTTCCAGGTTGTCCGCGGGCGTGGTCCTGGCCGGAAACTGCGGATGCTCCTCCTGCAGCCCGTCCATCCGGAACCGTCCGTTTTCGGGATCGTCCCCGGCCAGCAGTTCCGCCTTTCCCTTTCCGCAGGGGCAGATCACCGTCAGGTTATCCGCCTTCAGCCGTGACAGTGAAATCGCGATGGCTTCCGGATTCACGTCCATCCCGGCAAACCGGCATCCCAGCTTCTGCGCCGCCTCCAGCGTCGTCCCGCTGCCGCAGCACAGGTCCACGACCAGGTCCCCCGGATTGGTCACCGGCAGCAGGATCCGCTCCAGCAGTTTCAGCGGCTTCTGCGTGGCGTAGCCGGTCCGCTCCGGATCCCGCTGCTGCAGCCATCCGATATCCGTCCATACGTCGCCGGGATAGACCGGCTCGTCGTCGTAATAGCGGTATTCCTTTCCGTTGGAGGTAATCGAGGAAAACATCCGGCCCTGTTCATCCTTGCCGCGGGCCATATGGTTCCGCCGTACCTCGCCGCGGGGAATCGGCACCCGCGTCAGGTCAAAGAAGTATTTCTCCCCCTTTGCGTACAGCAGGATCACATCATGCTTCCGGGAAAAATGCCGCCGGCTCCGCCCGCCGCTCTCGTATCCCCAGATGATCTCGTTCAGGAAACGGGTTTTTCCGAACACCTTGTCGCACATGATCCGTGCCGGCGCCGCCATGCGCCAGTCCAGGTGCAGGTAAAACACGCCTGTTTCGTTCAGCAGCTCCTTTGCCGCGCCGATCAGCCGCCGCAGCAGCCGCAGGTATTCCTTTTCGGAGGTGTACCGGTCGTTGTAGGCCGGATAGCGCGGCGCCGGCGCCCCGGTCCGCCAGCCCTGCTCGCCGTAGGGCCTGCGGCGCATGAACTTTTCCCCCGTCATGAACGGCGGATCCAGGTATACGCATTGGGCCTGCCCGTACAGCGCCCGGATTTCAGGCGGCATCGCCATCGCGTTGCCGCACCGCAGCAGGTTCTCTCCCTGTCCGAATACTTCCTTATCCACGCTGATCTGCTCAAACATGGGGCCCCTCCTGTTCAGTTTTCGTCGCTTCCGTCCTTTTTTTTTTATTATACTCTCCTTTATCTGCGCTTTCAATGATTTCCCCTTTTCCCGATCCTCTTTTCATGATAGAATAATTTGATACAAAGCGAATGTGCACTGCGTTTTCTTTATAGACAGGCAACAGGCCGTCATTCACCAACCGGGAGGGAATTGTTTTGAAGCGACTGAAGCAGCTGCTTTTCGGCGGAATCCGGAACAAAATATTCCTGCTGATTCTGATCACCATTGCGCTCATTACAATATCCTTTTTCATTGTCGCGAATTACCAGGTCCGTACCCTTTCGGATATGGCGGCCGAGACCAGCCGGAAGCAGCAGATTTCCATCGCGGATACGACCATATCCATCATGGTGGATAATATCCGGGAACACCTGACCCAGACTACCCGCCTGAAAGCACAAACCACGGACCAGATTTTCACAGAGGCACGGGCCCGTGTTTTCATCCTGCGGAATTATGCGGAAAGGCTCTATGCTTTCCCTGAAACCTTTGAGCTGCAGGAGTGGGCAGGCCCGCTTCCCGATCTGGACGGATCCCTGTCGCCCATGATGCTCCTTGCGGAGGATGTGGATCCTGATAATCCGGATACCGCAGCCGCCATCGGCCTGCTGGCGAACATGTCCGACCTGATGGTGTCCATCTGCGAATCCACGCGGGCGGACGATGTCTATATGGCCATTCCGGAGGGCGCCTTCCTCTCCGTCAGCAGGAATTCCAGCTCCTGGATCAATGAGGACGGAACCGCAAAGCATTTTGACGCTCGTACCCGCTTCTGGTATGAACAGGCCGTCAATTCCGATGACGGAATCGTCTTTACCGATGTGGAAAAGGACGCGAATACCGGAAAGCTTTCCCTTGTCTGCGCGGTTCCGGTTTACGGCCCGGAGGGAGAACTGTGCGCAGTCATCGGTACGGATCTTTACCTTGACGACATGACGGCAACCATGCGTGCCTCCGACGGGGATGACGGCTACCATCTCGTCGTCAATCATGACGGGCATGTCGTCGCCTCCTCCCTGGAAGGCCCGGAATTCCGAACGGAGGTCAGCGGCAATGCGGCGGATCTGCGCGAGTCCGAAAACAGGGAACTGGCCGCTTTCATCACCGAAGCACTGAATGGAAAGGCCACAGACGTCACCTTCGTCAACCTGGATAACAGCGAATATTACATGACCAGTACGCTGGTGGAATCCGTCGGCTGGGCCATGATCTCCGTCTACGACGCGGAAAAGACGACCCGCCCTGCCACCCAGCTGATCGGGCATTACCTGGATATAGAGTCCGAGGGGCAGGCAGCCTACCGTGAGAAGAACGCGCAGCTGCGCGTCACCATCCTCATCATTACCTCCGTCCTGATCCTCATCCTGGGCGCCGCCGCCCTGATTACCGGCAAGCGGATTGTCGGGCCGCTCAATACCATGACGGAACAGATCGCCGGCATGAAGGATGACGATATTGAATTCAAGATGAAGGAGGATTACCGCACAGGGGATGAAATTGAAATCCTGGCGGATTCCTTCTCCCGTCTTTCCCGCAAAACCATTGATTATATCGGCCAGGTCCGCACCGCCGCCGCGGAAAAGCAGCGGATCGCTTCGGATCTGCGCCTGGCAGCCGGTATCCAGTCCTCCATGCTGCCGCATGTCTTCCCGCCTTTCCCGGATCGCCATGAATTCGAAATCTATGCTTCCATGGATCCGGCCAGGGAAGTGGGCGGCGATTTCTACGATTATTTCCTCATCGACGAAGACCATCTGGGCCTTGTCATCGCGGATGTCAGCGGAAAAGGCATCCCCGCCTCTCTGGTAATGATGATCTCCAAGGTCATCCTGCAGAACTGCGCCATGATGGGCCGCTCCCCCTCCGAGGTCCTGGCCGCCGCCAACGATGCCATCTGCGCCAATAACCAGGAGGAGATGTTTGTCACGGTCTGGCTCGGCATCCTGGAAATCTCCACCGGCAGGCTGTCCACGGTCAATGCCGGCCATGAGTATCCTGCCGTAATGCGCGCCGGCGGTGATTATGAACTATGGAAAAACAAGCATGGTTTTGTCGTCGGCTTCATGAAGGGAATGCAGTGGAAAGAGTTTGAGCTGCAGCTGCAGCCGGGCGACAGGCTCTTCCTCTACACCGACGGCGTCCCGGAAGCTACAAACAAGAACGAAGAGCTCTTCGGAACCGACCGGATGCTCGCTGCCCTGAACACTGTAAAAGGCGCCTCTCCGGAAGATGTCCTGAAAGGCGTCCGCAAGGCGGTTGACGGTTTTGTCAAAGACGCGGAGCAGTTTGATGACCTTACGATGCTCTCCATCGTCTATAAAGGCCCGCAGGCCTGAGAAGTGAATACTGCCTGATTCAGATCCCTCCGAGTCTGTCCCGGAGGGATTTCAATTCGTCCTGTTCCTCCGTCAGCCGCTCCAGGAAGGTTCGATTCGTCCCGGTTTTCGCCAGGATTATACCGGCTTCCCGCACCGCTTCCGCGAAGGCAGGATCCATTCCGCGGATTCCCTGCTTCAGCAGCGGGCAAACCGCCCGCGCCCGCAGGTCCGCGGCCACCTTCACTTCCCCGTCCCGGATCACCGGCAGCAGCGGAAAAATCCTGCAGGCCAGCGGCCGCTCCTCCCGCACGCAGCTGCCGGGGCAGACCAGCAGCGTTCCGCCGCCTGCCCTCCGCAGCTTCCATCCCGGCTTTCCGGCATAGTATGCTTCCTCCCCGGGAAACAGCAGCATCCCTGTTTCCTCACCCTCCAGGCTCCGGCAGCAGCGCGCGCCGCAGACCCTGCCGCAGTCTGTTTTCAGCGGCGTCACTTCCGCCAGGATATCCCGGGCTTCCCGCAGTGCATCATGCATGGCCTGTCCTCTCCAGCAGTCCCCGGCAGCCTTCCTCAATCTGCTTCAGTACGCCGGTGAAATCCCTTGTATACCACGGGTCGTCAATTTCCCGTCCCGGCTGCCCGGCCCAGTCCATCAGCAGGCTGATTTTTTTCTCCGGGTCCCCACCGTAAATCCGGTTCATATCCCACAGGTTTTCGTCATCCATCCCGATGATCAGGTCCCATTCCCTGTAATCCTGCCGGGTCGTCTGCCGGGCCGCGTGCGGCGCGCAGGCATAGCCCGCGGCCTGCAGGGCTTTTTTCATCGGCGGATATATATCGTTTCCGATCTCTTCCCGCGTCGCCGCGGCGGAAGCGATCTGCAGGTCCCGCCGGCCGGCATCCGCCGCCAGCTGCTTCATCACAACCTCAGCCGCCGCGCTCCGGCAGATATTGCCGTGGCAGATAAACAAGATTTTGACCATCCCCGAATTTTTCCTCACTTATTGTCATGCAAGCCTATATTTTCAATGGCTCCCGCTCGCCTCATTATTTTGACTATCGCACCAATCTACACGTTTTGGCACGTATTTACGCCACAATTTTGCGTCCAAATGGCGTACGATATGGGGTTTTCGGCGTATCTGTGGCGTACGAATTGGGACAGCTTACATCGCGTTTTCATCCTTTTTCTTCGTGATTAACATCATCTGCTCCGCCGCATACTGATAATTGGAATGTGTATAAACATTCATCGTCACAGATGCATCTGAATGCCCCATCAGATACTGAAGCGCTTTCACTTCCATTCCCCTCTGGGCCATCCTCGTGCAGAACGTATGTCGATACACATGCGGCGTGATGTGAGGTAGCGGCTCGTTCGGATGCAGTTTGTTGTACTTGTACATCGCCCAGCGACATTCATTTTCAATGTGCAGCGCCACCTTTGGATTGCCGTTCATATCCAGCAGAATGAATCCGGAATATCCGTTAACGATCAATTCCGTCTTCGGCTTCTTCCGCTTATCCACGATGCGCTTCAGGCTTTCGTAAACCTCATCCGTCATCGGGATGACCCTGCATCCACTGACCGTCTTGGTTTTTTCAACAAAATAACTGCGGTGATCCTTATGCCTTTCCTTGATCAGTTGATGATCTACATGGATTTCCCGCTTATCAAAGTCGACGTCCTTCTTGGTCAATCCACAGAATTCACTGACTCGCATTCCAGTACCCAACAAAACGATAAATTCGTCATAATACTTCGAATATGTCTTGTCATTCCGAATAAAGTTCATCCACTGCGTTTCCTGTTCCTCCGTTAACGCTACCCGCGGCACTGTGTCATTTACCACCGCATCCGTAATCTTAAAGGAAAAAGGATTTCTGCGGATAATCTCTTCATCCCACGCCAAGTCAAACGCCGGCTTGACTACACCACGAATATTTGTAATCGTGCAGTATCGCTTGCCTTCCTGCTGCAAACGAATAAACCACAGTTTTGCGTCTGACACTTTTATACTCCTGATTGGCCGCTGAGCAAAAGGATCTTTGGTGAGCAGATTCAGAACTGTACTGTAATTGATCTTGGTGTTATATCGGGACGCAATCTTCAGCGTCAGATAACGTTTTACCAGATCCAGCATCGAAATTTGACCGGCAGCATAGTTTGCACCTGATTCTTCTTCGAGCGTTTTCTTAATCTCGCGTTCTTTTTTTCTGAGTTCATCCAACGTATCTGCATAAACAGAGCGACGCTTTCCCCAAGGATCTGTATAGCGGTAGTCATAACGAAGATCCTTCCGTTGGCTTTCACCATCTCTCAGTATTC
>Ga0310690_10004106_pt1 | contig 21095 bp, 20 predicted proteins | sample AusTroGonzalo_MG_2_FD_207661 | JGI IMG/M metagenome (GOLD analysis project Ga0310690, IMG submission 207661) | Bovine rumen microbial communities from tropical cattle in Woodstock, Queensland, Australia - Gonzalo_04 (v2) (version 2) | ecosystem: Host-associated > Mammals > Digestive system >... | reverse complement strand
TACCCACGGTAGTTCAGAGAAATAGTGGTAACCATCGCCTACTTTAATACCAATAGCTGGTGGAGTGTGTTCAGGGCGATCATTTGTACCTTCAATAGTATAATCAAAGGAAGATGCTGCGATCGCTGCTTCACCCGGCTTTAGGATAACGGTACTATTTAGCCAATGGTCTAAGGTGTCATAGCGTAACAATATTCGTGTTTCAATAGTATGTTCCGCCATTTAACTCACCTCCTTAAGCACTGCCGCCATATATTATAAATGTATCTCCTGTTGGAACGTATAATTTGGTTGTCGCAACCTAGTTTAAAGTCATAAAGCCTTCGGCAGTTACGTTTACTTGATCCGCCAATTGTGATGCCTTAACGCCGCCTAAGCGAGATTCGGTAGCTACTTCTAACATAAAGCCGCCGCCAGAACCGCCGTCTCCCGTACTCCCAACCATGTCCCAGGCGCCGTTGATGACCATATATTCTTCATAATGATCGCCGGATTGCGCCAGAACCATATATAGTGTGTCGGGATCAGCACTCGCGGCTGATGGTAGATTATTAACAACCAGCCGCTTTAAGTGATGAGCATTAAGTATTGCTTCTGCAATCGCCGCTTCGAGGTAACGTAAGTTAACTGGATCGGTCTCTTCGGTTGGGTCATCAGATATTACTATCTTAGTAGAACCACCCGCATTTGCGATGATGTTTGTAATTGTTTGCGCGAAACTATCGCTGAAGGTAAGAGAGCCATCATTCATGGTTTTGAAGTACGTTGAATCTAATTTATTTAGATAACGTAGATTGCGCCATGTGGTGACTCCATCACCAACTTTAATAAGGAAGGTATCAGTTTCAAGACCGTATTCACCTTGCGCGAGAACAGGATTTCTCGTAGTCCAATCCGCCGCTTCATCGTGACGAATCTGCAAGGTAACTCTAACTGAGTTAGTTGCCATTAAGCCTCACCGCCCTCCAAGATTGTATTTGCAATAAGCATTGCATTTGCTGGAATGTATTCATTATCCCAATAATATAGGATTTTGTCGTTTAAGTCAAAGTATAACATATTTGCGCTACCAACTTGTGGGAAGTTCCCAAAAGTATCAAATAGGATTTCTTTATCACTATGTTCAAGGTAGTAACCAAAATATGTATTGAATTGTTGTTGTGTACCTGTGTAGCCGCTGTTAGCCGCGAGTGCATATAATTGACTACTTAAGATACCTAAGTTTGTATTCTCCCAAGGATAGATCATATGCATTTCGGATGTAGTGGGCATTGGTGGTACACCATATGTTTCATCTGGCGCAGCATTTGAGTCGAGCCAGTTGTATACGTAATTTAATCCCGCTGCACGAGGATGAGGAGGCATAATGTTAGAGTCGTATTCTAACAAAAGGTCTCGTGTCGCTCGGCGATTCGAGTTCATATCTGTTATTTTAACTTTCATAAATTATGCCTCCTTACATGTTATTCGCCTTCACCTGGAGTTACTTCAGGTTCTTCTCCACCAGTTTGCTCTTCAGGTTCCTGAGGAACCGGGTCAACAAAGCTTCCCATGCTCTTACGCTCAATAATTTGACCGTTTATTTGAGTTAGAACGACTGTTTGAATCTGTCGATCATCACGTTTACAGAAAGCGCCCCAAACTTCAGAAAGATCGCCCGTTGCGCGCTTTAGAGCTTTTTCAACATCGCCTTGATAGCTATTACTATCAAAGTTCTTTGGATAGCCTGTGAGTTTGTTGTAAGTGCCATTAGCATCAACAATCCAAGCATCTACTGTAAAAATATTTCTTGCCATAGTTTATTCCTCCTTAATGGATATTTAATATCTTATTGGAATCATTATTGATTAATGAGTCCAATATTTAACTTCTATATTCCCATTAGCATCAGACCAAATGTTATTTGTTCCTTTTAAAGTTTTGATTTGTTCAGGGGTTAGATCGTATTCGATGGGGTATTTCATTCTATATACGATCTCGAATGGATGCTCAGCAAGATACGCATTATAATCACTTAAAGAGGATTCAATATAATCTTCCTCAATCCACCGCATGATCTGATTTTGATAAATGGTAATACTCTGATTTGTCGCTACTTCCGATACATTAGCTTCATTTGGAAGACGATCGGCATACAGCCCAGAATTTGTATCAGCTATTGCAGGCATGCCGATGTTACTTGTAACATTATAGAAGAAATTGCCTAGTTTACCAGAGGCAGATTTCACAAGTCCTCTGTAGTATTCAAGTACAAACTTTCCTCGGATAAGATCAATATATCCACCATAAGCAGTGCCATAAGGCTCGAATCCTGTAGCATATGAACCGGTTTCAATCTGAATTGAATCGACAATATCAGAATAAGCCAATCCATTAGAGTTAGGCCATATTCCTATATAAGGAGCTTGAACTTGTTCACTTGTTACAGTAAATGTTCGTTTACGTGAAGTTCCAGTTCCGAATTCATAACCACATATTAAATTCCCAACTCGTTGGTAGGATGAATCGGTGAAACTAAACGCAACGCCTTTAGACCCGGTCCCACCAAAATCGCCATCATATGTACATGAAATAGTATATGTTCCGGGCTGTTTTATAGGATTTGGTATATACCTATTCCACCCGGCATTTATTACTTCGGATTCGATACATTTGAACAGATTCTTCGTAGCCGGGAACTCTACAGGGATAACAAGTTCATCACTATGAGAATCATAGGAACTCATGTCTCCGTCTTTGCATAAATATAAGTTTGTTAAAATGGTAGTAACATCAGCACTTGTACTTCTAAATACAAAAACACTAATTTCTGCATTGCTTGGAACTGTAACTGCTGTGTTCTCTACACTGTTCTGATATCCAATATAAGTTCCATCTTTTGCATAGAACGCCACGTCAACAATACCGCCATTCGATCTTGTAAATCGACAACGATACGTAGCTCCGGCTTTCAATGGGAATGCAAAGCCTACACCATATCCTGCTCTTGAAAGAAGTTGGAAGCCACTTCCACTTTTTGCAAAAGTAGTAACATTATCTCTGTTGAAGTAGTTCGAGTATGACGCACCCTTACAGTATGTAAAAGGCGTGAATATTCTTTTTGATGAATTAGAATATGATGTATTGTCCGGATCTTTTTCAGAAGCATCTACATCAAACAGATTTATCCCTGTTTCAAAAAGGCTAAGACCAGTCCACCCACGTATCGGTCTTTCATTCTGCGGACTCGGATCGCCAGTTCCTTCCTGCATAGGAGTGAAATACGCCTTCAGATCGACAATCGGAGCTTTCATATCGGTATTGAAAGAAGCAATAGCACCGGAAGCACTTTCTATATGAGGAGAATTTAATATAATATTACGGCGGCGATATAATTCATCATTGGATTCTGCAAGGTCGTATTCAACCTCAACTTTAGTTGCATTAGACCAGATATTATTTTGTCCAATGAAAGATTGAAGTTCAATAGGGGATAATGTTGCTACTAATTCTGGAGTATATAATGAAGCAACAAATGTTATTTCATCATTATCACCAAAGTCTTTTGGTAAATAGGCATATACATTTCCATTAGAATTATTATCTGTAAAAAAATAATGTAATGTATCATTTTCATTATACTAATAGCGAAGCTTATCACAATATGTGATTCCGGCCTTTGTTTCACCATTTCCTTTTAAAATTTTATAAAAGCGGAATCTTCTTCTTGTGGTATTAGTATATTCTATTATTTGATCAGCGTCAGAGCCTTTAAAAGTTTTACCTATTTGCTCCTAGACTAGTTCTCCAGTAATTAAATCAATATAACCGCCATATATAATAGAGGGAAAAGTTATATTATAAGTATTATAAGTCGGTTTTTCATGCTAAGTTACACTTATCAATTCTAGTTGAGGACGAAATGTAAAATGAACTTCGCCTGTGGATTGAAGTACAGCCGCCTATAATCCCACTAAAGTATCCTGTGTAATTGTAAAAGTAGAATAAGTACCTGATGATGAAATCTATCCTATATCTTTATTGGTGGATCCATCACGCGCGACTAAATATAGAGAAGCAAGTTTAGGATGATTACCACTAAATTTATATGTTCCTGCCTTTAAATAAAAATCTAAATGTTCATTAGTAATAGTCCATTTAGACATAAAAGCATACTAACTAGATGCTGTACCATCTACATCAATGCTACCATCTGTATGAGTTGTCCAAGTGATACCTGTAGCCGTTCTGGTCATTATAGGAAATCGAACCAAATTTTTGCCTGAAGTATGCACCTATATAGAAGAATGTCCACTAATTTCTCTTACATTCTCCGGACTTGCATTTCCACTTCCAGCCTATTTAGGACTAAAATAAACCTTTAGATGCTTAATAGGAGCTTTATTTACTGTATAGAAAGAAGCTATAGCTCCTTCTTTTGTAATTGTCATACTCCCACCGCCCATACTCCTACCGCCGCGTAAACACCATCGACAATAGATATTTCATATACTTTATCAGTTTCTAATGCAGATGAATCAAACCATTCGGGGAATATTACACTATTAGGGAATGTAATTACTGTGGCAGTACTGCCGCTAGTAAATTGTATATCACATATACCCTTTGCACTTGGAGTAAAGGAAAGAGTAGATATAGTACCACAAACATATCTACAATTTTCTTCAGCAATGATAGAAGGCGTAGTGCCTGTTATTGTGGTTACATTCATACTACCGCTATCGCCTTTTAAACAAGTAGCTACTTGATATGTTCCTTGCGAATTTTTATATTTTAAAGTCGCGGGTTGAATTGTTATTGGCATTTTTATCGCCTCCTTTATATTTTCCAGATCATTTTCGTACCAGTATTATATGCATGATATTCTGTTAAATTGATATTATTAATTGTACAGAGATATTCAAATTCCGCTGCACTTTTTGGCTCATTGCCAGCTCCAAACATCTAAGTAATATCAATAGCGATTGGATTTTTTAATAGACATGTACTACCTATTTCAATTGTGCTATTTGTGAATCTTCCTAGATAGACAACATAATTCTAATAAGTTCCGCCTTCTGTACGTTTAACAAGACAACTAAATCTATCCCATTGATTGGGTATAGTTGTTGAATTATAATTATATGCAGACTATCCGCCAACTGTTCCACCAATATATCCGGCAAAATCAGCACAATATTCATAGCTTAAATAATAATATCTATTTGCTTGGTGAGTTTTAGTAACCGGAGAACAAACGGCTGCATTATAGTCTATAGCTTTAGTAAGCCAAGTTTGTGTAATTATCCCATCTTCAACTGTTACACTTATATTGTTGTTGTTATATGGTTTATAATAATCTGAAGTAACTGGTCTAGCCCATTGATTCCATTCAACAGTTGTATAATCATCTAAGTTTATTGAAGGAATACACCAAATCTATTCAGTACCACTAGTTTGTGGCTGATACTAAGTTAAATCAACATGATTTATTTTACATAAAGCTTCAAATTCTTTCTTTGTAGGTTCATTACCTGGGCCAAACATTGCCGTTAAGTTAACCAAAATTGGAGAGGTTACCTGCGCGACTATTCCAGTCTAATCACCATCAGACGTAGATAAGTTACAAATATAAGTATAATTAGTAGTTCCTCGGTTATATGCACTAACCGCAGAGCACTGATGCCAAGTATCTGGCTATGTTTTAACAATAAATCTAAGTTGATTACCGCCGCACATTTCAATTCCCCATTGTAAATTGGAAGTAGAGGTTTTTACCATATAAGAAGCATACCAAATTTCTCCAGCATGCTATACCGTTCCATTTTTATCTCTAATACTTGCAGAATATCCTGTATTATCAGTTAGCCAAGTATTAGTCGCTACACCATTAGAAAATGTGGCAGTAGTATAGCTTGTAGTATATGCTTTCCATCCATTTTCATCTAATGGCGGCAACCACTAATTCCATAGTACCTTTCTGTAATGTTTACTATTCTCTGCAATGATATTTTTTTTAGTTTGTAATATCATATTAGAATCATAAACATCATATGTTACTTCCGTAATATCATTTGCATCAGACCAGAAGTTGTTATGGTCGAGAAAGGCTTGGAGGTCTTGGGCGGGAATAGGAATATGTATGGGAGTCTTTAACCATGCACAAAATTGTATAACCATATCATCAGAAGTATCAACCGGCATCATAAGAATAATATCATGGTTGTTAATATAATAATGAGGATAATCTGAGAAATAATCCCAGCCCCATGGAACTATATTACATAATGTTCTACGATACTTACCATATGGGCCTTGACCATTATTATGTAAATCTATTGCATCAGCAAATTCAATTGATCCTACATAAAAACCTTTTCTCTTCGTATCACCTAATACTGTTCCTGTACTGCCAGCTCCCCATGTGGTTTCATATAATGCATATTCCGTCACAATCTCTCCTGCAACCGAGTCAATATAACCACCGTAGAAGGTGTTGTCGGATGAATAAGGCTCATAGGCATGGGATGTATCGCCGGGTTCTAGTTGAATGTTTGTCAACTGAACACCGCCAACTGTTGTTGGATCATTGGCTAAAACATCCAAGCTAATTGTGAATTGATGCAGTCCAAATGTCCATGGAAACAATAAGATAAAGTCTTTCTTTTTTCCGTTATGCTTTAAGCAAATATAATGACCATTTGGGTCATCAACCGTAAATGTCAATGAATGTCTTCCCGTTGTTGTTAGATAATCAACATACAAAGTCTTTATATAAGTTCCGGTAGTCTTCCATAACTGAACAGCAAGTTGAATGGTTGTTCTCGTGTCAGTTACCGCATTTTTATATACGCCATTCTCTAATGTAAAATGATTATCGTGTATTATTATATCGTTTGGATTGAGCTTGTTCGTTCCGGCAACAGGAAACACAATAGGCATTACTTCACCAGAATATGGCTCGATAGTTGTGTTGTTTGAACCAACCTCTATCTGGATATCATAATGTTGAATATTATAATTGGAATTTGATAGGGAATCTGTCGTAGAAACAATAACAAGTTCTTGATTACTACTTAAAGTAAATGTCCTTTTATATTCATTAGTGCCAATATACGTATTAATGTTAGTAACCGTTCCATTCGAATATATACCAATATTAAAAAGATTATACGATGGTCTGGAATATCCACTTTTAATGATAGCAGAGGCAGTAAATACACCATTTTTTAATCCGGTATGATATATCTGCCTTTGTATCATTGTCCCAGAGCCATTATTAAATTCCACTAATTCAAAATTGTCAATGTTATAGTTATATAAATTCTTATGGCATCTCTTCCCATTCACCCCCGTCCATCCCTCAATTGGAATAGGGTTCTCTGGAGAAGGTGTCCCATCAGCTTGCTTTGGAAGAAAATGAAACTTCAAGCTCTCAATTGGCACTCTAGAAGGAGTCCGGAAGGAAGCAATGTTTCCGGATACTGTATGACTTAAGTCGCCCATGACATCACCCCTCCATATACTCCATCAGTAATAATAATTTCATAAGTCGTATCAGCATCAAGGCTCGTGGCATCAAACCACGCAGGCCATTTAACTGTATCTGGTACTGTAAGAGTAGTGGAAGAACCGGTTGAAAAGCGCACTACGATGCTTCCTGCCGCGGGAGGAGTTATAGTTAAAAGAGTAACTTCTCCACAAATATATCTTACATTTGGCATACCTACAATTGTTGGGGTACTTCCAGATACTTCTTCAATTAGTGGCACACTTGCTTCAATACCAAGCATGGTTTGGATGGCGGTCTTTGAAGATTGAGGATATACGCCAACCGTATCAGAACCACTCGCCAAATCCACTCCAGCAAGTTTGGAGAGACCATAATAAACAGCATCATGGATATGAGATGAAACAATTGGGGCATAAGAATTTGCCCCAGTTTTAATAGTAGAAGTTGACGCACTGTTTGTCCTTAATTGACCGTTAATAATTGTCAATCCCTCACCATTCGCGCCAATCATAGCGAGAATGGCAGCCTTAGCTTCAGTAGTATAAGTTCCAACTGCATTGCTACTAGATGATTGAGTAGTATCTCCTGCAGCTTTTGCAAGTCCGTAAAATGCCGCTTCGTGTTGATGAGAGGGAACAATTGGGAAATAGTTAGCAGTGCCCTCTTTAACATTATTGGTGCTTGCCTAATTAATATAAAGTTGACCCTAATTTGTTATTGCAACACCATTGGAAGTATTAACTTTTATAATACCAGCATTGGTAGAAGTGGCAATATCTGTTTTCTTAACAACCGCAGCATCTAATGCCTAAAATTCTGCATAAGTTGGAACTTCTACACTTTCAGGAGGAGTTTCCATCATCCAAACTTTTGTATCAGTATTAGCTGGTTGAGTATCCTAAACTGCAATAACTTCAGATGGCGCTGCACCAATAAGAGAGCGAATAGCAGTTTTAGCTGTTGTTGTATAAGTACCTACCGGATTATCGGAAGAAGCTTGTGTGGTATCACCCGCCGCTTTCGCGAGTCCGTAGAAAACGGATTTATGTTGTGTTCCTGGGACAACTGGGCGATATGAACCAGAGCCGCTTTTGATTTGGCTCTCGCTCGCATTTACAATATAAACGAGCTTTGTTCCGCTTGTTACGGAAACACCATAATCAGTCCCATTAAAAATCAAATCTGACTTCTTATAAATATCTCCATCCAGAGGGCAAAGCTCACAATTCGTCCCGACAGTAATTGCCGCATTTTCAGATATGGCTTGAGTTACTCTATAACGTTTACCATCCATGATAAACGTTTCACCAACTGCATAGTTCTTTACTGCAACTAAGTTGTCTTGATATGTACCAAAAATATTTTCAAAGCCAAATAGTTTTTGAATACCTTGTTTAGCTGCATCTGTGTATGTTCCTACTGCGTTAGAGGACTGTGCCATATCAGCACCCGCGGCTTTTGCAAGACCATAGAAGGTGGATACATGTTGATTTCCAGGAACAATAACTCTATAATTACTAAATCCCGCTTTAACCGTTGATTCGCTAGCAGAACAAACGCTTAAATATCCATTTGAATCAATAAGTAGTCCATCTGTAGTATTTCGTACCTTCATAACTCCAGGTACATCACCGGAAGCCATTGGGATATTTGCAATACTATTATTAACAATACTACTTCCATTTATTTGTATATCTGGAATTACTCCACTCGCTAAGTCTGTACTAGGAATTCCTCCAATAGGCTTAGTATATTTTGCACTAATTGCATTGTCAATCTAATTAACAACCGTACTTAAAGTATCATTGGTTGCATAATCATCTAATAGTCCAACAATCTATGTTACACCATTAGCATCTAAGAATTTCTTATTATTATAACTCATATCTCACTCCCCCTTATTCAGTAGGAGTGCTTGCTGCCGCAATTGCTTCGGCAATTTCAGTAGTAGTTAATGCCATTACTGAATCATAAACTGCTTGTGCTTGACCAGAAGCATCATAAGCGGTAGAAGCAGTATAAGCCGCACTACCTAAACCATGAACTGCTACATCAGTACCATTAACTGCAATAGTACCATTAGTTGCGCCTTCAGTAATACCAGCAGGTTGAACTGCGGTATCTGCCTTCCCTAATGAAGTTTGAACTGCGGCCGCGAGTTTATTCTTGGCAATACTGCCAACCTTTAAAGTACCACTAATCTGATGATTAGTGTCGGTAAAATCAATTTCCTCACTATCAACAACACCATTATACTCAATTAGACTTGCTACATTGATATAAATAGGATCACTATTAGCGATTACAAGTTTAAGGAAAGTACCACTATTAGTACCATCGCTATTTACAATTTCACCGGAAGTAGCAACTAAATCTTTTGGAATGTTAATTGTACCAATAGTAGCGCCACGTTGGGTAAGAGTATATACCTTAAGTACATTACCACTACCTGCGGTTTCAGTAACAGTAACAGCGCCCGTGGTAGTCATATTATTACCAATTTCTTGTAATGCACCTTCTACTGTACCTGCCACAAAGTAATTTCCGGTGTCAGTAATTGTAACATCTGCGGCTGCGCCAGAAGTTGCAACCGATGCAAGATCGGCTACATTTGCCTTTTTATTTAACTCCGCAACAATCTGGCTCCAAAGGAAACTAGTACCAGCATGGTCTAAGAAACTTTTTACACTAGACATAAGCCGATCCCTCCTTACGTATTATTTATAATGTTTTGTAGTTCTTGAGTTGTGAGTGCCTCAAGATCCTCTTTACGCACATATTCAGTCATTAGAGGTTCTGCGCGAACTCCTGTATTAACATATTCATCCGCGGCCGCATCCCATACATACCACATTTTATCTATAATAGTAGGATAGTGGGTTACGTTTGCATTGGATTGCTGTAAAGCCGCGGTCAAGTCATTTAAAGCACTTGTAATGATATTTAATTGATCTGGAGTTAAGGTGGCACTCGGTGAATCAGAATTAGTTAATAGGCTATCGCCTGTTTGCTTAATCTCACAAATTGGTAATCCAAAAGCCGCATAATACGAATCTACTTCTTGTCCATTTACTACCTTGTTTTCAGCATAAACAGGATCAATATAATATTTAATATCCCACTCATATTTACCAACGGGTAAATTAACAGTTTCATTATGAGTTAATTCAAATTCCAATTTGTCTCCATTTACTTGCGCTTCCTTTTGAAAAACTAAAGTCTGCGTCATAGGATCTATAATAGAAAAAACAGCAACTCCAGTCCCACTAACATTTGCAAGAACTGGAACAGTAAATGTACCAGTGTCGCCACGCGGGATAATAAGACGCCGCTGAATTAGTCTAATCATCGAGTACCACCACCTATTTATTCAAAAATTGTCTTTAATTGACTTTTAGACTTTTCATACATTGATTCCTAACATCCAACCAATGTACCAATATCATAGCCGAGCGTTTCAAACTTGATGAATTCCTTTTCTGCACATTCCAATTCATCATCAACATCACATAAATATTTTTTGATGTACATGGCCGCGGCTATCTCTCTAAGATTAGTGAGTTCCAAATACATTTCCTCATATAATTTTTTCGTTTCTTTCTCCCAATTTACCCATTTTCCCATTAGCTCTTTTACGGCTTGGCGCTTTGTACCAACATCAACTGCATGAGTAGTATAATTATACCAACTCTACGGGATAATCTCGGGCTGGGAAATTTTATCTAACTATATAAGCTTGAAATAATGAGTCGCATAATAATGCGACAACTCACGATAATTTGCTTCTTCGGTAAAATGAATAATAGAATTAGTAGCCAAACGCTATCCAGTTTACTATCATAGTTACACCAGCACTATTCCATTGGAATAACGAGAAACCACTCTTAGTAATATCACCAACGCTGATAGTGCTATAAGCACCGAAACCTACCTGTGCACAGTATGCAACAACGCCAAAGCAAGCATTTGGGAAAGCTGGAGAGAATGTAACACCCATACCTGAATTATGGCTAGGAGTTTTTGTACCATGTCTAAATTGTACTTCTTGTTTAGTACCATTGACACTTGCATACTTACCATATAAGGTTACATTGTTATTTGTATCAACGTCAACAATAGTCTTGTCACTACCTGTACCATGCGCAGTCGCATACAAACCTCTATGATTGCCTGTCGCGGCTTGAGAATAAATATAAATCTGACCTGCGCCTGCTTGTGCGCCAACTTGTGCTTCACGAGTAGTATTACCATTAACACCTGCCCAGAATCTTGATGCGGTCATAGTGCATAGGGCAGAAGCATCATAACTACCATTATTTGGATAGAATAAAATACTACCATCAGAAGTAACATATGTCGTTTCGGTACCACCCGCAGCGGTAAGGCTTAGACCGGTTAATACCGTATTGCAAGATTCGCCAGATCCCATCATAGTTAATCCGCCGCCACCAATAGCAATACCATTACCATATGTATCAGATGTATTATCAATGAAGCGGATCATACGATAAGTTTCTTTAGTACCTACATAATAAATACCTGCGCCATTAGATTTACCAATGTATAGGTTATTCCAAGGGTAACTAGAATTACCTAAGTCGCCACTTGTAGTATGCACACTTTTATTGAAAATAAATGGAATATTAGCGCTATTATAAATATGGGTAAAATTAGCGTTTTGAGAACCAATAGTTACTGTATTATTATTATAAGTTGACTTAATTAAGTTATTAACAGTAAGTTGACCAGAAATAGTAGTATTGCCTGTATTATAGGCAATAGACATTGCTGTTTGAGTATAGGTAGTTTGCTTTGCAGTTGTAAAGTTATTCTTAAAGTAGAGAATACCACCGTCATTAAGAATCTGCCAAGAAGCATTAGCTCCGCGCCATAATTCAAGAGCAACTGCACCGCCAGCGTAAGTATCTAAATTACTACCATCTGCAACTGAGCTAACAAGCAACTGACTCGACTTATTTGTCGAGCTTGTAGAATGAGAGGAAGCAATAAGTAATTGCTTGCTATTATATAATCTCATATAATTGCTATCATTCATATACCAGCCACTAGCAAAGGTTGCCCAATAAATACCTGCAACATTAGTTCCGTTACCAAGTGAAAGCCATGCAGCGGTACCAGATTTACTTGTCAATTTAAGACCATCAGCGACACTAAGAAGACGATGTGTATAATCACTTGTATCATTATTATAATGGAAATCAATATAAGGGCTGCTGCCAGCCAATTCAATTCGACCAGGAGACATATAAGTAGTATTAGTAGAGGTTGCAGTTGCAGTTGGAGCCGCCGCATCTCTAATAGTAATGCTAGTTCTCGCATGAAAATTCTTACTAACAACTGTCCAAGTGCTTTGATTACTAAGGAAATGGAAGCTTGCACCGGAGCCAGCAGTATCATGATCTGTAAATAATAAAGCGCCTGCCTGACCACCACCAGGAGTTGCACTTGTATCAAAGGTAATTTGAGGACCAGGATCTCCAAAAGTCATATAACCAGCATATGAGCTTTGAATATCTGCTGCATCATTACCATAGGTATTACCATAAATATGTAATATAGAGCTATAATGATTTGCAACAGAGGATAAACTATTACCATGAAGTCTCCAATAATTATCAATTGAACTAAAGTTTACCCTATCGGTATTGTTGCTTCCGTTACGCGTAATAAATATATTACCACCAGCATTACCAATAGACCAAGTATTTGCACTTGTGCCAGATGCGGCAGTATTATCTGCACCACGTAATGTAATTGTTGCCCAGTTTCCATAAGATTTAATTCGTAAACCTTCACGGAAATTACTCTGATTTGGTTCAATGGTTAAGCATCCCTTAAGTACACTATATGAATATGCATTATCATTAGAATCAACTGCGGCAAACATTTGTAAGCCAAGTTCCGTATCTGTTGTTCCAGAACTTGGTGCATATACAACTAGCTCTAAACCATTAATTCCTGAAGTGCTATATGAATTCATAATACGTGCTAATTGCTTACGTTCACTAGAACTATCTTCAGAACGGAAAACAATAGATTTATGAGTCCAAGCCGCAGGATTTGTGCCACGCACAATATCATTATTATAAAAATCAAGACTGGTGACTAATGGTGCAAGCGTAGAAATTCTATTATTCTGATTTAATGTAAGAATCGAAGCACCGCTATCTGCAGCATTTTTAGCAAAGATACCTCTATTGCCATCTATTGCCGCAGCGCTATAAAGATAGATCTTACCAGCGCCACTTCGTGTACCAACATCATATTCAGACGTTTGCGCGGTATTCGTCGCAAAAGTTCCAGCCCAAATAGATCCGCCTGGAGAATAAATACCATTGGCATATAGCTTTTTCGCAATAGCAACACCACCGCCAACTGTTAATGCACCACTAGATGTACTAGTTGCATCTTTAGTAGAGCGCACGCCTACTGAATAGGTGGTGTTATTTACACCTAAGGCAATATCGCCACCATCATAGTTTAAACTTAAATTTCCTACTGTTGTATCGGTTGCTTTAGACTGAATTTCATTATTATCTAATTCAAGATGTTGTGCAGTTTGTGCGCCACCTACAATTAAAGCAACTGCGTTCGCGGCTGTACCAGACGCATCCGTAGATTTGGTTAAAACTAAAGTGCCATCAATCTATGTATCACCCGTGATAGTAGTATCGCCCGTGATGTCAGCATCGCCGCCAATAGAAATATCACCTGTAATATCTAAATCATCTGCTAGATCTACAGCCCCGCCAACGTATAATGCTCCGCTAATACCGACTCCACCGCTTACAACAAGAGCACCTGTACCAACAGTGCTTGAAGCAGTAGTATCTAAGATAGTAACAGCACCGGTAACATTTAATGCTCCTGCTATATCGGTATCTCCACCAACAGTAAGGTCACCATCAAAAGAAGCAGCACCATCATCTAGTCTAACCCATGCGGTTGTACCACTAGGAGCGCCGCCAACAAACTCAATGGTATCTCCATCAGAAGCATCATATTTATAAACAATACCATAATCTGTGGCACGATTTGTTCTACTTAGAATCCAAGTATCATCAGTTACACCCGTACCAGTCTATAGTAAGGCCGTTTCCGCAGAGTTTGCGGCACTATCACCTATAATTCGTTTTGCATAGTAGGTAGTTAAATTAAAGTTACCAGACGAACTCACTTAACTCACCTCCATAAGTAGTCTAAAAAAAATAAAGGAGTGCTTATTAGGCAACTCCTTACTCTTGTAGCACCAAACTGGCGCGAAGCAGCAGCCCAATACTACTTTTATATTATAACACAAATTATTCTGCATTGTCAAATATTAGATTAAAGTTGATATTAACTTTATCATTATCTAAATACTCGCTAATACTATAAAGCGTTGCAGAAATATTACTTAATGTATAAATCAATGTATTATCGTGATAAATTTGAATCTGCGTAATAGGTTCTTCCGCGAGATCATTAAAGTCAGATGCGTCAACTGCAAGAACATTACACATTGCAGTTGAAGACATATTACCATTCTCAAATGTAGTGCTTCTATTATAATTAAGCACTTCAAAAGTGGTATTATTAAACTTAATTGTGTTCACTCTGCACTCCTCCTAAGAGTTGGTTAATTAGTTGTTCTATATTTATACCAGATACAGAAGCCATATTACGAGCAATTTGTTCTAAGTTATTACTATTCGCTAGCATTGCTGATAATTGCGGATTCTACACAATTATGTCACGTAACATTGCCTGAGGATTAGACGCAAGTTGTAACTATTGCATAACCTAACGAATATTGTTAATAGAGTTATTTAGCGATAACTGCGCTGTTGGTGTTTGAGTTTGAGTTTGGTTTCGGAGCTGACTTATTAGATTTGCCATTTATCCATTCCTCAATAGCATCAAGCCGCGAAAGTATATCCTCAGTATCGGGTTTCTTATGCGGAGTTATATCAAATCCTTGAACGCTCCGACAATTGTTATTATCCGTTTTAATCCACCAGATAATATTTTCATCCATATCTGGTAAGCATAGTTCACTGCATGGCCCTAACGGGAACTGTCATGCTGCAATTTCTCCTTGAATTGGAGCAAAGTTGTACACGGGTAATCTTCCCCATGCGGGATAAGCATTATTCTGAACCTACCCCATTAGATTCTGTTGATTCATTTACCGGTTCCTCCCCATACTTGCGACCACACTTGGGACAGTAATCACAAGCTCTTAAATTATTTGCCTAATCAAAAAAGTAAAGTATTTTTTCCTGCCGTTTCTTTTCATCCCAACAGAAAAAACATCCAAATTCGTTCATAGTTACCTCAGTTTAAAACCTTTTCTATCATGTTTAAAGTATCCTTTAAACTATTATAGATTTGTTGTAAGTCACTATGCGTAACCGCCTTACCGCTTGAAAGAAACTCGGTCATTACATAGCCACTTTTATCATTAAATTTTACTTTAGACCACAAGTTATTTACATACTCTGCCTCTAAAGTTGTTTTGTAAGGGATTTGCGCGAGAACCTTCGCACTTTTGGAAGGTTCTGCGCGCATATTTACAGTTCCTTTATTGGCAGTATTTACATATACTGTCATAAATTATACCTCTTCTTCTTTCTTTTCCTTTTCCTTGTTCATCTCATAAACCTGGTCTTCAATTACAGCACTTACAGTATTATCATCAAATGTTAGACCTACTTTTGCGAGTAGTGCTTTAACTGTATCCATTGCCCATGTCTTCTTGTCCTTACCAGTAATCAGCTCAATGATCTGCTCTGCTGCCTGAACTGCAATCTTTGCAAAATTCTGTAGCATGAAAATCTGTTCTGCACTGAGTTTAGACTGAATTAGTGGACGGCCAATACCGAAATATCCGCCAAGTAATGCGATTAGCACACCAATAACAATCCAAGTTACATCAGTCATATACAAGACCTCCTTTTTTCTTTATTATACCACACGGAATAATAAATTGTCAAATATTAAAACTTTAAATATTTTGCCATCATATATCCAACTTTCCCTTTGTACTTGACCTTAACCCATTCAGTATCATCAAGTAATTCTACTGTTTCTCCCGTATTTACACGAGTGATAATAGTAGCGGCAGTAGTTGGAGATTGACGTAATGCTAAACGTGTGCCGGTAACAACGGCAGTTTTCGTATTGGTTGCTGGTGTTTCAGCCGCAGGAGTTTTAACAGCAGAAGAGGTTGTGCTGTATACTACACCCTTTAATTCGCCCCAATATGTCCACTTGCCACCAGAAATTTTGGTTGTAATAACACCAGCGTTTGTACCACTAGCTTCAATTACAGTATCATTTCCGATATATAATCCAACATGTCCATGTGTGGATTCGTTACCTGTGAATACTGCCGTACCAGGTTTTAATTCCTAACCATCGGTACGGCCTTTTTTTGTTAGTTTACCCTTGGCTGTACAATAGCTATTATACATAGTATTAGAACCATGATACATTGAACCGCCAAGTTCTTTGAAGGCCCAATAGAACATACCACTGCAATCTGCAACTCTATGTCCTATCCATTTACTGCCATTCAACGCGCCATAGTATTTGTCTGCTTTCTTGGCTGCTTCACTGTTTTTCCAGTTTGCGCCATATTTACTCACGAAACTTTTAACTAGCGCATCTTGCTTAGCCTGTGTCCAGGTTTCTCCGGCCGCGCCCCAAATATAACCCCAATGGTTATCTAAGGCATATTGAAACTTTGCGATTAAATTAACCGCAGCCACTTCCGCCATCGTCCTCGCCTCCTTCTTCTGCTTGTTCTTCTGCAGTATCGTCCTCATTTACAACTTTAATACCTTTAAAGAATGACTTAAACCATCCCTTATTGAAAGCTGTAAGTACGAATCTATCACTGAAGATATACTTCTCGCCTAAGGAGTTCACAAGATATGTGCCCTCATTGATAATCATGATAGTGTCTAATGTGCCAATGGTGGACGCTAATGCCGCCGCAGATTCGGGGACAAGAGTCGATGCAATCAATACTGCAAAGCGGTATATCGCCCAAACCCAGCAAATAAATCTGCTTAGCCATTTACTATATTGTAATGCGGCTTTTGCAATTCTTGCGCTCATAGTACCACCTCTTAACTGAGTACGCGTAATACTTCAGTTTGATATTCCTCTGGAATTTCCATTCCATATGTTACTTCACTGATAGCTTCAATAGTTTCAAGTGAAGCAATATAGCCCTTTAGGGCATTGTAATAAGTTGTATGATAAATTTTATGTGCATTTGCAGTTTCTACAATCTCGTTAATCTCTTCATTGGTATAGAAAATACATTCTTCACCATCTGCATGATATGGGATTAAGCTTTGCGTTTGCGCCATAGTACTTAAACTTATCAAATTAAGTTGATCTTGCACATCAAGTGAGAAATGATGTGTTTCGCCGCGAAGCTCTAGATCAAAGCCTGCTTCAATTGTAGTACGGCAAGCACGGGACATTTCCTTAATTTTCGCCTGACGTACATACTCGACAGTAATCTCTTCAACTACGTCTACTGGCTCAACAGTTGGCTCCTCTGGGATTTCCTCACCCTCATCCAACGGAATGGGTTCAGAAATGGGAGCAAGAATGTTGTATTCTTGCTCCCCGATTATACTAATGTCTGCCATTGAGTAATTATAGAGGTTAGTCTTGATAGGCTTCATCCACCAAGCATGATATAGAGCATCCGGGCATTCAATGTATTCTGCCTTCTCGTCTGTAGTGCGTTGTAGCATCTGATGCTTTTCCTAAAAACGAAAGCATTGAAGCGATGTAGCTACGCCGACAATCTGTGCATTAACAATAATTTTATAGTATAACATAAATGCCCACCTCCATTATAGTGCAATTGAGTATACAAGACCATTGGTCTTATAGTTACCAGCCTGTGGATTACCAATCTTATTGATTGAAGTAAATCTAGAGTTATTAGTACCAGTAACATTGTTAATACCTACGGAACGAGTCCACCAAGAAGTGGATTCAATCCAAGCACCGTTGGTAGTAGTTAAGTAAGCATCACCATTCAATACGAATGGAGCGCCGCTTCTGATGTCATTATTATTGACGTAGATGTAAGCGACAGAAGCATCAGAACCACTTGGGATTAAGATATCACCCGTGTTAAGTCCAAGAGAGTTGGAAGCCGCATATGTTTCAAAGCTGCTATTAACTGTTGGATAGTCAACGAATACCTTTGTATTATTATTGATAGCAAGCGCACGGTATGGGAATCTTAGATTGATGTATGCGGTTGGCATTCCAGTCTGCTGTACAAACTGACCATTGACATACTTCATAATCTTTAGACCAGACCAGGTAAATGGACCTGCTGCTTCACCGTTGTAGTTAGTATCATAAGAAACATTGGTATTAGTTTCGCCGCCGATTTCACGGTAGCTGGGTGCGAATACATAATCTTGTGTGGTGGTGTTATTATTTCCTAATGGATAACCGCCATCTCTCTTATAACCTTTAACATGCTTGATATTAGCAGGAACCATAATACTCTGTAGTAAGATTGGTAGCGCCTGATGGATACGTCCATTATAGAATGTTCTGATAACAGATGGATCCCAACCTACGGAGTTTTCTGTATTTCTGTTAATAGAAGCATCGGTAATTGTTCCCATTGCGGAAGCATTGAGAGTATGGAGTACGATGCTGGAAGTGCTCTGATTATCTAATGCACTATGTACATCCGCCTCAGTAAAGTCTTGTACTGCGAAGCTCATTGTCTCATGGCACCAGTTAGCAAGTTGCATGCACTCGCCTTCGCCTAAGTCTTCTTCCCAATACTTGACAGAGTAAAGAGTACCGCGTGCATTCATAGTAGAGCTACTTGAATTTACGCCGCCAAGGATGATCTTAGCATTAGAAGCATTTCCAGATCCGATTAGTACCTTACGGAAGTTACTTGGAGAGTATTCATTGATTAAGCCGCTAGCATTAGATCCAGAGTATACATATAAGTATTCTGGCTCAGATGCAAGGTGTCTTAATACTACGATTCCGCGGTTATTAAGGTTAGAACCAATTGTATAAACATTGCTGTCACTTAATTGGCTGGTATCACCAAAGCTGATCTGAGGAACTGGGCTAATTGCTTTAGGATTATAGAATAACTTAAATCCTTGAGTGCTACCATTTGCTTCTTCGTAGCAAGAGAGTAATACTGCTTCATTTACATTATCGTTCGCTACTTGTTCGAAACGATAGTCGATAGCAATAGTAAAGCTCTGGTTCGCCGCGAATGGAGTATATGCACTGATAGCCGCATCAGCGGTTCCAGTATAACGTTTTGGTGTACCGAGTAAAGTAACACCAGGCTTGAGGCCGTCATAACCCAATGTAATTGGGAATACGTCTTGAATTTCTAGGTTACTTCTGAGGCTGGAGATGTTCTTTAGTACAAATAGTTTCTCTTCTACACTATAATCATTGCTGGTTAATACTGTATTGTAGTTTACATTTGTACGCTCTAACCAAGTAGCCTGGATATCATATGGGCCAGTTGCGCTGGTAGGACGAATGTTTGTAGGTAATTTCTCCCAACCTGTCATAATGCTATAAGAGCAAGTACCATCACCATTATCAGTGAATGTGCAAGTGCTTGCAGAAGCATTCTGTACGTCCTTAATGGTAGGAGCAGATAAGTTATAACCGCCGCCGTAGTTCTGAAGATCAGTGGTTGCGATAATCTTATTGCCAACTAACCAACGTACAACATACTGTTGAGCTGTTGCAGTATAAATTGCGTATACTGTTAAATCACCATTGATTGCAGGAACATTCGCGGAAGCCGCACCTGCGGGATAGAAGGAATCTCCGCCTGCAGTAAGTCCCCAGCCAGAATATGGTACATATTCACCAAATTCAAGACGACCAAATACATATCTGGACTCAATGTCTGGGTCTTTTGTTGGCATTGTTAACTCGGAAGTATCTACAATATCAACGAAGCTGCTTCCATGATTTACATATTTAGTTGCTAAAGTAGTTCCATCTTCATCTTTGTAAGTTACTAAGTGCTGTGCAATGAACTGACTTGCATGAGAGACGTCAACTGTTAAGTCTGGACTCCAAGCATTTAGATAACTATTGTAATCGCCGCCATATACCACGCCCGTTAGCTGTACGTTACCTGCTAAGTAAGACTGAGCTACGGTAATACCAGCTTCATTGATACCCATTAGTCCAAGTAATCTGTCTAATAGTGTATTAGTGTCGAGTGTCCAATCAATATTGGTTAAGCGGACTACGTTTAGATTCGTTAACTGATTTACGAATGTAAGGTTATCGAATAGTGTGCAATTTTCTAAACGTAAAGATGTGATCGCGGTTGGGTCAGTTAGATGGAAGTTAGCATTTGTTAAGTTATTTAAATTCCGCATTACTAAGCTGGAAGGAGCGTTAATATATGCTTCATTTAATAATCCGCCATTTGCAAATACGAAACCTGTGAATCCGGAGCCGCTTGCATCTAGATACTTAAGTTCTGGGCAGCCGCTTAGATCAAGGTTATATGTTGCTTGTGGTAGGTTCTGTACGTATAGCTGTT
>Ga0310690_10004105_pt1 | contig 21102 bp, 11 predicted proteins | sample AusTroGonzalo_MG_2_FD_207661 | JGI IMG/M metagenome (GOLD analysis project Ga0310690, IMG submission 207661) | Bovine rumen microbial communities from tropical cattle in Woodstock, Queensland, Australia - Gonzalo_04 (v2) (version 2) | ecosystem: Host-associated > Mammals > Digestive system >... | reverse complement strand
CTGTGATATGGCCGGTAATGCGATGGAGTGGGTGAACGATTGGCTTGGCCGTTTCCGTGATACGACGCTCTCTAATTATGTGGGGGTTCCGGATGGTGGCTCGCTTGGAGAGCGCGTTGTGAAAGGAGGAAGCTATCGGAACGAGGCTCGCTCCATAATGATTTATTCTCGCGGTGACGTGTATATGGTGACATCTTCGACGAAAGCCGACTACGTTGGCTTTCGTCTTGCGTTTGGCGCAATTCCTGGGGCGACATGGATGAATTCCAATGGAAATGTTATGACCAGTCGAATTGTTCCTTTGGCGAATTCTTCTACTATACGCACTCAAACGGGTTCGTTCCGTTCGAAGTTGGTGTTTCGCAACGATTTGACGGGAAACCTTGCCTTTGTTGATTATTCCAACAGTATTCTGTCGGTGGTAGAGATTGAGGATACTCTTGATGCTTATCATCCTGAAATTTCGCCAGATGGAAAGCGTGTGGCTTTTTGTTCGGGGCTTGAGGGCGTTTCGGGAAAATCTTCGCTCTATGTTCGTGACTTGAATGCAGAGGGGACGAATCTTGTTAAGTTAGATGTGGAATCGGCTGCTATCCCGCGTTGGCGTGTACTTGAAAATGGCGATACAGTTATTGTTTATGTGACGGATGCTGGCAATAATGCGGATGACGCTACCTTCAAGTTGGCCTCTACATGGCAAGTGCGGTTCGCTAACGGCGCCTTTGGTGTTCCTGAAAAACTGTTTGACGGAGCGTATCATGGTGGTGTCACTATCGATAATTTGCTTGCTGTGACTGGTGCCCGCCTTCTCCGGGCAAATGTCTTGGGACAGGATGTTGTTTGGTATAATGGTGAACAGGCCTGCAATGCTTCTTTGGCCAAGGATAGTAGCAAGCGTACATTGTTTCTTGATTTTGGTGGTAAAAATGGACGTGACTATGTAGGCGAAAATTATGGCACTCATCAACGGATTTTGATTGCCGATAGCACAGGAAAATTAGTGGGTTCGGTAAAGGCTCCTGAAGGTTATACATTTGATCATAGCGAATGGGCGCTTGGCGTGGGAGACCTTGCTGTTGCAACATTGACCAATAGTGCTGGCGCACATACCAAAATTGTGCTAATAAATGTAGTTCGAGGCAACGTGATTGATGTTGCCGAAGGCGATGAACTTTGGCATCCGAATCTTTGGACCGCGCAAAGCGATGTGGCGAAAAACGTGTCGCTCGATGTCGATAGCGCGGGTGTTTATTTAGATGAAAATTTTGATGTGGGTGCAACCATATTGCGTTACAAGATAGAGTTGGTGTGGACTTATAGGAATTGGGCGAATGTTGTTGTGCTGGGGTCTTCACGTCCCCAGTCGGGAATTATTCCTGCAAAAATGCGAGAGCAATTTAAGACTCTGAATGTGACGAATGTTCCGAATATGCTTGCTTCCACAGAGTTTATTGCTAAAAATTATGTGTTCCCTCATGTGAAAAATTTGAAGTATCTCGTTATTTCTTTGGATATTGATTTGTGGCATAAAGATGAACATAGTGAATACAACTTTTTCTATATGGATTACAAAAAGTATCCTGGATATGTTTACGACGAAAATCATGATTTCTGGAAAAATGGTTACCCGGAAGGCTTGGCGGAGTTAACCCAGAATACGTTGGGGCAGGAATACAACGAAAAATTGTTGCGTTCGACATTAGGCTATGTTCCGGGAGATCCTTCCAGTTGGGAAGATGAACCTACGGTGGAGTTTGATAGTACCTGGATGGATTACAGAGCGGAACATTTTGAATCCTCCTTTGAATATTTGAAGAATGTCTTGAAAATGGCTGAAAATTACAATGTCCGGGTCATTGGCATTGTATTTCCTCAAAGCCCGAATTTCAAGAAAACGGGTTCCTTTGGCCGTTATGGGATTCGCAGGAGCGAAGCCCCTGCCTTGCTGAAAAGAATCCAAGACTTGGAATCTGTGTATCCGAATTTTATTTTTTGGGATGAAAATAAAATGGGTGACCATGACTACAATGATTCGATGGCGAACAACAAGGATCATTTGAGTGACTTGGGTGCACGTCAGTTAACGGAACGCTTGAATTTGCTGTTAGAAGGTATGGAGTAAAAAATGAAACAATTGCTGTTTTGCTTGTTCTTCCTTTTCGGGGCTCTCTTTGGAGTGTCTTGCACAAAAACAACCGATGCGGCTTCGGCTGAACAATCGGAGTTTAGCCAGGATTCCCATTTTGGAATGCTTCGTATAAATGCGACTGGAAAAAACATCTCGTTAGGAACGAATGAACCTACGGCAAAGGCGAATGAACGCCCCATAATGAATGTGGATTTTAGTTACGATTTTTCAATAGGCAAACACGAAGTGACCTGTGGCGCTTTTAATGAATTGATGAAACCCTTGACGGGGCTAACTCTTTCCTGTGCTCAAGATAGTTTGCCTGCATCGGATTTAACTTATTACGATGCAATTTTATATGCCAATGCCTATAGCAAAGCTGAAAATCTTGATACCGCGTACACATATGTCAAAGCTACATTCGATGCAGAAAATCATTGTACGAATCTGGAGGGCTTTGCCTTTCATCCCGAGGTGGAAACGTATCGCTTGCCCTCTGAGGCGGAATGGGTTTATGTAGCATCTCAAAACTGGAATGTGGAAAAAGGCTGGAATGCCGAAAATTCAGATTATCAGCTCCATGCTGTGTGTTCTATTGAGGTGTCCGAAAATATTCCCTGTGACATGGCTGGCAATGTGATGGAATGGGTGAATGATTGGCTTGTCTATTTCCGCGATACATCTGTAACAAATTATGTGGGCTCGCCCGATGGTGATGCCTTAGGCCAGCGTGTTGTAAAGGGAGGGAGTTTCCGCAATGCAGAAAAGTCAATCACTTTGTACAGTCGTGGCGATGTGTATACGGTGACTTCGGCAACTAGGGCGAATTATGTGGGTTTCCGCATGGCATTTGGAGCCATTCCTGATGCCACATGGTTGAATGCTAGTGGAAATGTCGTTGTGAGTCGTACTGTTCCTTTAGCGGGGGCTTCGACAGTTCGTGCGTTAACGGGTACATACCGTACAAAACTTGCGTTCCGTAACGATATTACGGGAAATCTCGCTTTTGTAGACTATTCCGGTGGAACGAATTCTGTAATTGAAATTATCGATACGCTTGAAGTTTATCACCCTGAAATTTCACCTGATGGGAAAAAGGTTGCGTTCAGCACGGGCTTAGAAGGGGTTTCTGGTAAATCGGCTCTTTATGTTCGCGATTTGAATGCTTCGGGCTCGAATCTCGTCAAACTTGATGTTGAATCCGCTGTGATTCCCCGTTGGCGTGTACTTGAAAACGGCGATACAGTAATTGTCTATGTAACAGATGCAAGTAACAATGAAGATGAATCTGTATTTAAGTCAGCCTCGACATGGCAGGTGAAATTTTCAGACGGCAAATTTGGTACGTCCGAAAAATTATTTGACGGAGCGTTTCATGGCGGCATCAGCGAAGACAATACCCTTGCGGTTACGGGTGCGCGTCTGTTGCGAGCGCGTATCGCAGACTCGGGCTCTACTTTGACAGGGGCCGGTCAAGATGTCCTTTGGTACAATGGTGAACAGGCTTGCAATGCCTCGTTGGCTAAAGATAGCAGCAAGCGTACGCTGTTTCTTGATTTTGGTGGGAAGACTGGCCGTGAATTTGTTGGAGAAAATTATGGTACGCATGAGCGTCTGTTGGTCGCCAATGCTCAGGGGGCTTTGATTCAGTCGGTGGCAGCCCCTTCGGGATACTCTTTTGATCATAGCGAATGGACTTCGAATGGCAATTTGGTGGTGGCGACGCTTACGAATGTCAATGGAGCGCACCAGAAGATTGTCCTTGTGAATATGACTGATAGCTCTGTGACCGAATTGATGGATGGCGATGAATTGTGGCATCCTTGTTTGTGGACTAAATCCGGTGCCGCTTTAGAAACCGATAATATCTTGGATTTGGATAGCGCAGGAATTTATTTGTCTGAAGACCATCAGTTGGAGCAGGTTCGTTTTAGAATCAAGATGGAAAAGTTCTGGAAGAATCTTGAAATGACCCAAGTCGTATTAGTCGGAAGTTCCCGCATGGAAATGGGTACAGATCCTGATTTGTTCCCAGAATGGAATATGCTGAATTTTGCGGCAACAGGAATTGATCCAAATCGAAATTATTACTTTATTTATAATTATTTATTAAATCATTCGGAACGTTTAAAGGCAATTGCGATTTCGATAGACATAGATTTCTGGCGCGGTCGTGAAGACCACTTGGAACATGTGCGTTTGGCGGGTGTGGGGTATGATTACGATGCAAACCATTCTTTCTGGAAAGATGGAGTTCCTGCGGGTTTTGTAGAGGCGGTTGAAAATGCTTACCCTGCTCCAGTTGAAGAATCGGTTCGGTTTACGGATCGTGGTGGCCTGATGGTTCCGGTTCGTTCGTGGGATGCCGATGGAGTTGATGTGTTGTACGATTCTGCGTTTACGGAAACCGAACTGCAATACTTAGACAAGAACTTGGCTGAACTCAAGAATTTGACAGAAAAGGCTGCTGAAAAGAACATTTATATTATCGGAATTATATTTCCGCAGGCCCCTCAATATAAAAATACAGGGGCCTTTGGTGCGTATGGATTGCCAAGAAGCATTGCTGTGCAAAAAATCGCCTATTTGGATTCTTTGGACAAAGCGGAACCCTATTTTATTCTAATGGATGAAAATAAAATGGGCGATCATGATTATTCCGATGAAATGGCTCATAACCGAGACCACTTGAGTTTTTTGGGTGCCCAAAAATTGACTGCTCGAATTGATTCCGTACTGCGCACCTTGAAATGGTAATAGTTGTTTTTGTCATTCTATTCGCAATTTTCCCGCTGACCGATACAGATATCTGGTGGCACTTGGCTTGTGCTCGCGAGTGGGTGCAGACATGGACTCCATCGCGCTCGCCGGTGGTGAATGTTCACGAATATTTCCAGATGGTGGTGGGCTTTGTCTATGGCATTGGCGGTGCCCCGCTCCTCGTTGCGTTCAAGGCTGTTTTGTGGGGGGCTGTTTTTGCGCTGTTCCTGTTGCCGCAAAGGAAACCTTGTGTTGAAAGCCAAAGTAAATCCGCTGCGCTTATTGGCGTTGCCCTTGCAACACTCGTCTTCTTCATTTTCCGTTATCACTTCGAAATCCGCCCCGTGCTCTTTTCGCTATTGTTCCTTGGAATCTACTGGAACCTCCTTCCCGAAATTTTAAATTCATTGTCCCATTCTTCTCGAACCTCGCGCCTCGAACCTCGCACCTCGCGCCTCGAGCCTCGAGCCTTTTTCCTTCTCCTTTTCGTCCTTGTCATTCAATGGCTTTGGTGCAAGTGCCAGGGCCTTTACATCCTTGGCCCGCTTTTCGCTATGGCGGTCCTGATTTCTGTATGGCTAGATGCTTGGCGGTTGAAAATAAAGTTGCCGAAAAGGTTCTGGCTATTCCATGTGGGCGTTGTTCTTGCGCTGTTTGCAATGCCGTTTTTGCATAGTGAGGGGTTGAACTTGTTCCTCTATCCGTTTGGCCTCTTGGACCGCCTTGTCGGAATGAGCCCGTCGGCAGTGGTGTTTGCAAGTGAAATCGCCGAGAATCGTTCTCCGTTTACACTGCTTATAGCGGGGGAGAACGTCTTGGAATGTGTGGTGATGATTCTTTTGTGTGTAGCTGGGCTGGTAATCGCAGTTTGGAATGTGCTCAAGAGACGGCTCGGCTTGATGCCTATCTGCCTTTTTGTGACGGCACTCCTTGCGCTGATTGCCGAGCGAAACTTCGTGCTGTTCTTGCCGGTATTCTTGTGTGGGTTCCAGGCTAGAGGCGCGATCCGGTTGGTGGTAAGGTCCCTGAGCCCTGTCGAAGGGCCGAATCACGTCTCTCGTCTTACCTCTCTCGTCTCAAGTTTTCCCTCTCTCGTCTCTCGTCTCTCGTCTCTCGTCTTAATAGGTTTCCTTCTCGGCCTCTGGACCCGTTCTCTCCTCGCTTATGATAGCTCCATGATTGCATTCCAGCGCGTTCCGGTAGATGCCGCCGCCTGGATGGCCGCTCATCCGCACGAAGGCCATTTGTTCAACGACGACCGTGCCGGTGGCTATCTTGAATTTGTGAATCCTTCGGAGCCTGTCTACATTGACGGGCGCTTTATCCTCAAGACGGCGGATTTCTTTGAACGCTACCTGCGCTATGCCGACGACCCAGTTCTGTTCATGCACGATGCTGATTCTCTGCGTATCGGTCGGGCCATTTTCCCGCTCCGTTATTATGCCCGCTGGGGGAGCCTCCTCTCGGTGCTCGATGCGCAGGAAGACTGGAATGTTGCTTACCGGGATTCGCTCTACATTGTTCTAAATCACGATATTTGGAATCTTGTCAGTGAAAGGTAAGTTTTTATCTTGGGAAAAAGTGATGTTGAACACGTATGGCTTTGAGGCTATGCCCTATTTCCCGAAATATTCATTATTTTTAATAAGAATGTTTGATGAATGTTGCATCAGGCGAAAAACCTTTTAAGGAATGCTTATGAATGGTTTGGTAAAAATGGCTATGGTACCTGCGTTTGCTTTTGGCTTGGCCCAGGCAACGGTTAATTTTCCGTATCCGCAGAGCACCAATTATGGTGGAAACGGTATCGTTCTCTCGAATCAAGCCGAAGCGGCTACGGAACTGAAGGCCGCTTTTGAATATTATTTGAAGGACAAGTACAAGGAAAGTGGAAATTATGCGGCGATAGAAAAGGACCATGGCAGTAATACTTACGTCTCCGAAGGGACGGGGTACGGCATGTTGATGATGGTCTATTTCAGCGACAATACGACGAGCTATCAGTCTCAGTTCGACAAGATGTGGGCGTTCTACAAGGCTGGCTCCAACGAGCATGGTCTCATGAACTGGTCGTTTGGTACTTTGACTCCGTCGGACAACAAGGCCAATGCGGCAACTGATGCCGAAATGGATGTCGCGGCGGCTTTGATCATGGCGTCGTACCAGTTTGGTGATGAAAAGTATTTGGACGAAGCGCGCACCCTTTTGCAAAACGTAAAGAAGTACGAGTTCGAAGAAAATGGACTGCATAAACCGGGTGACGCCTGGAACGACAAGAAAAATCCATCCTATGTGGCGCCTGCGTATTACAGGCTGTTTGCCGAGGTGGACAAGGACAATGCCGAGTTTTGGAATACGACGGCGATGAATGCTAACTATGCTTTGCTGGAAACGAACTCGGCTGAATATTCCACTGGGCTTTTTGACAACTGGTCCGATGCTAGCGGAAAGGGCATGGATAAATATTATGGTTACGATGCCGCACGCACGCCGTGGCGCCTAGCGCAGGACTTTTATTGGTTCGGCGAATCGAAAGCGAAGACGATGTTGGATAAACTCGGAGCGTGGGTGAGCAGTAAACCCGCTTCCGAAATGAAGGGAACCATCGAACGTAGCGGAAGCCAGATGTGGAACGACCACAACAGTACATTTGTCGCAACGTTGATGACTTCGCTTGTTACGGATGCATCGCGTCAGGATAAACTGGACGAATATTGGAAAGAGGCTGTTTCGCTGGGTGAAGAAGCCTATTTTGAACAGTCTATGAAAGTCCTTTGCGGTCTCCTCGTTTCGGGAAACATGCCGAACTTTGCCAATCCTCCTGCGGCTCCGCAGAGTTCCAGTGTCGGGCCTGAATCTTCGGCGGTTGCTTCGTCGAGCAGTGGGGCTCCCGGACAGGGTTCCAGCAGTTCTGGGCCGGTGCAGGAGAAATCCAGTAGTAGTGTTGCCGGGCCAGGAACGAGCAGCTCCGCGGCCGATGCGATTGCCTCCCCGGCATTGCTTCCGGCAGAATCGTTTGCTTTGCATGGTCGCGTTCTGCAGTTGAACCTGCATGCGACATCCCGTGTGGATATTGCCTCTGTAACGGGTGTTGTGGTCAAGTCGTTCCGTGTCGGTGCGAATTCTACGAGCGTTTCCTTGGCAGACTTGCCTTGCGGAACTTATCTGGTTCGCGTCCAGTCTGTTGGCACGGCCCGTATTCGGACATTCACAATCAAGTAATACGATTGAGGTTGAATAAAAATAAAAACGGACTTTGCCAGTCCGTTTTTTTTGTATTATTTCCTCATATAGAAAGGTCTATTTATGAAGAAATTGCTTTATTCCAAATTTGCTGCTACGGTGCTTTTTGCCGTGACTTCGATTTTTGCCCAGCAGGGCGCTCCGACGGGAGCCGCTGTCGATCCGACTGCCGACGAGCAGAAGGTTCTTTCGGCCCTGAAGGGAAAGCTTGAAGGGGCGATTGTCTGGGCGACGAGCCGCGCCAATTCGCATCACGATATTTGGATTATGAATGCCGACGGCACAAACGCCCGTGCGCTTACGAGCGGCGATAATGTGGACTGGTTCCCTCGCATTTCTCCAGACGGCTCTACTGTGTTGTTTAACCGCAGCAAGGGCGGCTGGGTTCCCGAAAACGACGCGAACTACCCTGAAAAGTGGGACTTGTGGATGGTCGATATTTCGGGCGAGAACGCACGCAAGGTGGTGGACAACGCCACGTGGGGCACCTGGAGGCCCGATGGCAAGTCTATCGTGTTCAGCCGTGCCGGCAAGGTCTTTACGATGGACCTCGCAAGCAAAAAGGAAACGCTTGTGCTCGATGGCGAGAAGGCTTTCAACAAGTCCGGCGTGATTCTGCAGGAGCCCAATATGAGCCCCGACGGAAAGCACCTGGCTATTACGCTCCGTGGTTCCATGCGCGAAACGGGTGTTTGGGATTTGGAAAAGTCCCAGTGGACCAAGTCCGGCGATGGTTGCCAGATTGACTGGAACTTTGACGGCTCCAAACTTTACCGTGTAAACCCGACAGGCAATGGTGGTACTGCCGCTCCGAGCGAAATCCTGTGGTTCAGCGCCAAGGATGGTAAGCAGGTCGAAAAGGTCGGCTTCTTCGGTATCCCTAAGAATGTAAAGCTCATGGATTTGCCTGGTCGCCGCAGCCACGAATATTTCCCGCGCCTCACTCCCGATGGCAAGTGGCTTGTCTGGGGTGCGACCGACAAGGGTCACGACCACGACCTGTTCGACTACGAACTCTATATCTGGAAGATTGGTGAACCGGTGGAAACCGCGACACGCATTACCTACCATACGGGTAACGATCGTTGGCCGGATATCTGGCTCGGCAAGGTTCCTGTGAAGGAATCTCCGAAGCCCGCAGCCCAGGCTGCCGCTGCTGTCGCGAATGTCCCTGCTGCTGTTGCCGGTGGCGTGAGCGAAGCCAAGATGGATGAACTCATTCAGGCCATCGACCGCCTCACTGAAGCAGTGAAGGCCCTTTCCGAAGAAAAGAAACCGTAAGCGATTATTCCCTTGAACCGGATTCCGCCGAGAATATGGCGGAATCGATGCGCGCCGTAATGACCTGGGCCCCGTATATGTTCAGGTGGTCATAGTCGTATACTAGATTGTCCGGGTAATCGTGGTACCCCATCTTGTTTTCGTCCATGAATATGAAGTTGGAATAAATTGTATCTAACTTTGCGATGTCGGTTAATACTTTTTTAGCTGTGCTTCGCCTCATCCCGTGCCTGCCATAGGTGCCTGTTTCCGCAAAGTAGGGGCTTTGTGGGAATACGACTCCGACAACCAAGATGCCTTGGTTCTTGGCCAACAGGAGGATTTCTTCGAATTCTTGCAGTGCAATCTTGTAGGCTGTATCCGAATCGCTCCAAGTGGAATCTGCAAGAATCGCATTGGGGTTGAATCCCCCTGTTGTCCAGGTGTTTACTTCGTCATAACGAACCATTCCCATCACTTCCCGGTAAATTTGCAGATATTCTAACTCCGAAACAATCTGCTTGCTAGTTTCGATGATTTTGGACGCATCTTCTTTTTTCCAGAAGTTGTGGCTGATGTCGTAGAAGTAGCCTGGTAAAGACAGTATGTTTTTGTTGACGTTGACTTCGGGCATATCGGACCATAGGTCTAAATCAAGTGAAACTACAAGGGCCTTGAGCTTTTTACAATGGGGAAGGACATAATTCTTTGCCAAGTAGAGTGATACGTCCATGTCGGAGGGGATTGAGGCCATGTTGAATGCCATTGCGTTTTTTATGGCGAAGGGGGCAAAACCCATGCTGACTCTGGATGATCCTAGTGCAACGATTTCCACGGAATCGCTAATTGACCAGAAAATGTTCATCTTTGCGGAAAGTAGAGGGTCTGCCGGCTGCGTCCAGTAAATGGCTGTGCTGTCCAGGTCGATCGATGTTTGCGCGCTTGCGGTGGGCTCGGTCCAGATATTTGGATGCCATAGTTCATCTCCGTAGACAAGTTCCGTAATAGAGGAATCGGAAATGTCGATTAGGACAATTTTTTCGTGGGCTCCATTAGGCGTGGTAAGTGTTGCGACAATCAGGTTTTGGGCGGCCCATTCGGTGTGGTCATACGAATATCCGTTAGGGGCGGGTATGCTTTGGACAAGAGTTCCCGTGCTGTCTACGATAAGGATTTGCTCGTGAATCCCGTAATTACTCCCGACAAAACTTCGCCCTGTTTCGCTGCCGAAATCTAGGAATGATGTTTTTTTGCTCCCGTCTTTGGAAAGACTGACATTGCAAGCTTGTTCTGAATTGTACCAGACGACGTCGTTGCCGTTAGATGTCCTTGCCCGGAGTTGGGTGGACCCGGTGACTGCGAATTTGAGGTCGTTGTCGACACCTCCGTGGTATGCCCCATCGAACAGTTTTTGTGGCGTTCCGAAGCGTCCGTTTGCAAACGGGACCATCCATGTGGATTCTCCCATGAACGTACTGGATTCCATGTTGTTTTGTGCCGAAGACACGTAGATAATGACGGTGTCGCCGGAATTAAGTACTTTCCAGCGAGGAATGGCTGCGTTCATGACTTCCAGCTTCACCAGGTTGGAGCCTGTTTCGTTCAAGTCGCGAACATAGATTTCGGAATGGGTCCCCACGCCTTCGGGACTTGTGCAGAAGGCAACGCGATTTCCGTCGGGAGATATTTCTGGATGGAAAACGCTGAGGGTGTCTCGGATTTCTATGGGGGTGTTATTGATACTTGCGTAGTTGACATAGACAAGGTTCTCTGTCTCGTCGTTGCGGAATGCCAGTTTTGTCTTGAATGTCTGTGTCTTTTTTCGGACGTTGACCGCATTGGCTAAGAGGGTGGTGGTGGTTTGCCCTGAAAACATGCCGTTGGTCAGCCATAGGGCTTCCGGGATTTCGCCAAAGGCGAGTCTGAATCCCAAATAGTCGCTGATTGTGGTTGACGTTACTATGTACGTGTCTCCACGACTGTAGATGTTGATGCCCTTTGCTGGATTGTGGTAGTTTCCGCCTTTGATGACTCGCTCGCCGAGAGAACCTCCATCACTAGCCCCGACAAAGTTTGTTGTGGATGCATTCCAAGTGTTTCCAAGCCAGTCGTTGACCCATTCCGAAACGTTGCCTTCCATATCGCAGATGTCGTGGCTGTTCTTGCCCTTACTGCATACAAGGTGGGCCGAAAATTCCGCATTGTCTGCATTCCAGCTATTTTCTGTGTTCCAGCCATCCTGTGCGGCTAGAATCCATTCTGCTTCAGTGGGGAGACGGTATGCTTTTACGTTAGGCCTGAATGTTAGCCCGTCGAGCATGGTGCAGTTCTTTTCGTTACATTCCTTGGAAGAGTAAGTATAAGCGGTATCGTAGCCTTCGGCTTTGCTCCGTTCGTTTGCGTAAAGCACGGCGTCAATATAGGTGACGTTTGTGACTGGGAGGGAATCTCCGGTACAGGACTTTGTACCGATGAGGCTCTTGTATTCTTCGCATGTGACTTCGTGCTTTTCGATGTAGTAGTCGTACGTGAAGTTGACCATCAAGGACGGGTTATCTCCAACGTCGTTTTTCGACTTAATATCTTTGATGGCGATGGCTTGCCCGTTGGGACTTATCTTGATGAACTCCTTGGATAACTCCTCAATTTCAAAATTTTCTTCCGTGGAATCAAGACTCTCGACGTCTGAACAGCTTACCCAAAGAGGTAGCGAAAAAAGGAGGAGGTAATGCTTTTTCATCGGGATACAATCTTATTGCTTATATTCGGAACGAATTTTGAAAGCCATAATGGCAAATGCCCCGGCGACATTCATGCTCGCTTTGCGGCCTGCCATGGGAATTGTCACTTTCATTGTCGCCTCCGCCATCAGTTCGGGTGAAATCCCGAGTTCTTCGTTCCCGAGGAGGATGAGCCCCTTGGCGGGCCATGTTACGTTGTTTATGCTCGGGATGTTTTCGCCGGTTTCTAGCGCGATAATTTCGTAGCCGTTTTCCTTGTGCCACCGGATACAGTCCAATGGCGAATCCCAGCGCTTGATGGAAATCCATTCCTGGCAGCCACGGGCCGCACTCTTGACGGTTACGTGGTCAGGGCCACAACTGTAGCCACTCAAGTGAACGCCTTCCAGTCCGAAGCAGTCCGTGCTCCGAATAACTGAGCCTACGTTGAATGCGCTGCGCAGGTTATGCACGAGCACTGCGAACGGAATCGGCTTTTCGTTGGCAACTTCGCGGTCACCGGGTTCCTGTTCCAAGTATACATCGCGTTCAAATCCGAGACCTGCCCGTGTACGGAAGGTCTTGTAAATGTCTATCATTTGTGCCTGGTTCTTGCCCGTGAGCCGTTCGCTTTCGGGGAGCTTGATCCATTCAGCGTATGTTTCGTATTCGCGTCGTGCTCGGGGCACGTCGTCACCCAGTTGTAGGATGATGACGCGTAGCAGTTCTGCCATGCGTTTTGCCTTGGAAGTATCCTTCATGGCAAGGAATTTTGGTTCGGTGTACATCGGTTCTAAATATAGCTTTCGCCTTGGCGAAATTGCGGTCAATTTTTCCCCGTAGAATCGTTGTTTTATGCGGATTTTGCCCGATTTTTACTATTATTTATATTACATGCAAGAAGCACGAAAACCGCGTGTCCTCATCACGAACGATGATGGGGTCGGCAGCGCGAATATGCACGCTTTGGCCGGCGCTCTTTCTCCCTTTGGGGAGGTTTTTGTGTTTGCCCCGAAATCGGAACAGAGCGGTGTTTCTCACGCCTTTACAGTCCGCCGCGGACTCCGGGTAGAAGAAATCCCCTGCAACGACGGATACAGGGTGTTTACGATGGATGGATCCCCTGCCGACTGTACGAAGTTTGCCTTGGGGCATTTTGCCTCCTATGGCTTGGAGGTAACCGAGGGGCATGGTCCGGGAGTTTTTGACGTGTGCTTCTCGGGCGTGAACGTGGGCGAGAATTCTGGCGTGTCTTCGCTTTATTCGGGGACAGTCGCCGGTGCGCGTGAAGCAGCCCTCTGGGGGGTGCCGGGTATTGCGCTTTCGCTGCGCGGGATGAATGCCACCCTCTTGCCTGCGGCGATTGATTTTGCCGTGAAGATTGTCAATAAGCGCCTGTTCGAAAACATTCCCGCCGGAATCTTCTGGAACGTGAATTTCCCAAAGGCCACTGCCGAAACCTTCAAGGGTTTCAAGGCGACGAGGATGGCCCTTGGAATGTTTACCGACCACTACTCCCACGATGGGGGATTGTGGCAGTTGGATGGCGACAAGCTGTGGGACGAGCAGCCCGTGGATAGCGATGATTATTTGCTGAATCAAGGCTATGCGACGGTCACTCCCCACCGCATCGACCAGACCGATGAGAAAAGTTTGAAAAAAATAAATGAAATGATTGCAGGAGGTGAATGGTAGATTTGCGCTTTGAGCTATGAGGTCGCTCGTAAACTCGCTTTGAGGTCGTGCATTGCACTTTGAGCATTCTAACGCCGTAGGCGTGATTATTGAAAGCTCAAAGGCCCCCAATGGGGCCGTGCTCATACCTCAGAGGGAACCGTAGGTGACCGACCTCAAACCTTCCTACTGTCTACTTCCTACTGTCTACTAATTTGAGGTTAACTAATGTCAGAAGAAATGGTCCCAGGATCGCAGTTCAAGTCCCTCATCGAGAAGGACATGCAGGATTGCTACCTCCGCTATTCCATGAGCGTGATCGTTGCGCGTGCACTGCCCGATGCAAGAGATGGCTTCAAGCCCGTGCATCGCCGCGTGATGTTCAGTATGCACAAGCTGGGCGTGGTCCCCAACAAGGGGACGGTCAAGTCCGCCCGTATCGTGGGTGACGTCATCGGTAAGTACCACCCGCATGGCGACTCCGCCGTGTACGAAACGCTCGCCCGTATGGCCCAGGATTTCTCCCTGCGCTACCCGCTGGTGTTCGGCCAGGGGAACTTCGGTTCCATCGACGGTGACAGCCCCGCTGCCATGCGTTACACCGAAGCCAAGATGAACAACCTCGGCGCGCTCATGCTCGAAGACCTGGAAAAGGATACGGTCGACATGGGCCCGAACTACGACGAGTCTCTTGAAGAACCGCTGGTTCTGCCTTCGGCGCTCCCGAACATGATTGTGAACGGTACCTCCGGTATTGCTGTGGGTATGGCGACCAACATGGCTCCGCACAACCTGCGCGAAGTCGGCGCCGCTATCCATGCCTTGGCCGAAAATCCGGACCTTCCGGACGAGAACCTGATGGACTACATCAAGGGTCCGGACTTCCCGACCGGTGCTGTTGTCTGTGGACGTTCCGGCATCCGCGAAGCCTACCTCACGGGTCACGGCCGCGTGCGTGTACGTGCACGCACCGAAATCGAGACGGATTCCAAGGGCAAACCGCGCATCATCGTGACCGAAATTCCGTACATGGTGAACAAGGCGGAACTCTGCAAAAAGATTGCAGACCTGGTCCGCGAAAAGCGTGTTGACGGCATTACCGACATCCGCGACGAATCTAGCCGCGACATCCGCATCGTTATTGAATTGCGCCGCGACGCCGTGGGCGAGGTGGTCTTGAACAACTTGTTCAAGTACACGCAGTTACAGACAACGTTTAGCATTTACAACCTGGCCCTCATTAACAACCTGCCCAAGGTCCTCACAATGAAGGAACTGCTGCAGGTCTATATCGATCACCGCCTCGACGTGATTACCCGTTCGACGCAGTTCGACTTGAAGAAGGCTGAAGCTCGCCTCCACATTATCGAAGGCTTGCGTATCGCGACGCAGAACATCGACGAGGTCGTGCAGATTATCAAGCAGAGCAAGACAACGGAAATCGCGAAGGCTTCCTTGCAGGAACGCTTCAACCTCGACGAAATCCAGTCGCAGGCCATCGTGGACATGCGCTTGGGACAGCTCACCGGCCTCAACCTCGAAAAGTTGGAAGCCGAATACAACGAGCTCGTTGCCACCGTCGCCGACTTGAAGGACATCCTCGAAAAGCGCGAACGTCGCATCGCCATCATGCTCGAAAGGCTTGATGCTGTCGTGGCGAAGTACGGCGACGAACGCCGTACCACTATTGGCGAAGCTATCGACGATAGCGACGAAGAAGACCTGATTGCCGAAGAGGAACAGGTGATTACGCTCAGCCGCGAAGGCTACATCCGCCGCTTGCCCATCGACACGTTCAAGGCGCAGAACCGCGGTGGCAAGGGCATTATTGGTGCCGGCCTCAAGGACGAGGACAACGTGGAGCAGATTTTCACGGCGAGCACGCACAGCTACCTGCTCGTGTTCACCAACAAGGGCCGCGCCTACTGGACCAAGGTCTACCGCCTGCCCGAAGGCACGCGCAACGGCAAGGGCCGCCCGATTGTCAATTTTGTCGGTCTCAGCGAAGGCGAAACGGTGCAGGCCGTGGTGCCGGTACGCAAGTTCGGCGGTTACTTCTGTCTCGTGTTCGTGACCAAGAAGGGTATCATCAACAAGATGGACCTCAAGTTGTTCAGCCGTCCGCGCAAGGCGGGCGTGAACGCCATCAGCTTGGATGAGGGCGACGAACTCGTGAAGGTGCAGCTCGTGGGCATGACCGAAGAAGAATACAAGGCATCCCTGAATGCCGGCGATGTTGAAGATGCTGCCGATCAGGCTGTCGAGACTGCCGAACCGACTGAAGGGGAGGCTGAAGGCGATGCCGACGAAAATGCTGAAGCCGCTCCGATTGCAAACGACCTCCTGATGATTGCCACCCGTAACGGCCAGGCGGTCACGTTCCCGATTACCTGCTTCCGCCCGATGGGTCGCGGCACTCATGGTGTTCGTGGTATCAAACTGGCCGAAGGCGACGAGGTCATCTCGCTCCTGTGGCTCAAGGCGGGCAACAAGGTGCTCACCATTACCGAGAAGGGCTACGGCAAGCGCAGCGAACCGGGCACCTACCGTGTCACGAAGCGCGGCAGCAAGGGCGTCAAGAACCTGAACGTCACCGACAAGATCGGTTCGGCCGTGTTCGTTGACAGCGTTGCTGACGACTACGATTTGATCATCACCACCAAGGAAGGTCAGGTCATCCGCATCAAGGCTGCCGACATCCGCCTCACGGGTCGTAACGCCCAGGGCGTGAAGGCCATCAGCCTGCGCGACGGCGACGTGGTGCAAGACGCTACGGCCCTCCCGAGCGTGGAAGACATCGAGCACGACAGCGCCGAGGCGAAGGAAACCTTCGACAAGGTGGAAGGCGTCGAGGTCGATGACGATTCTGTCGAAAAGACCGAATCCGCCCCGGAAATTCCTGCCGAAGAATAATCCGGCAATTAATAATTGAAAAAGGCGCCTCCATCCGGAAGCGTCTTTTTTTATGGCGGTTCGTAATGTTGTTCCTGTAAACAACGTCATTTATGGGAAAATTTTGCCCACATAGGCTTTTTAAATGTATAATTAGATTGCTTGGTAGGGGTTGCCGACAGGGGGCATGATAATGAAATGCAAAATGATGAAATTTGGCATTGTCCTTGCGCTGGGACTTGCGGCCTCCGCTTCTGCGGCAGATGCCTGTAACGACGAAATGGGCCATGTGGGCGAGGGAAAGAAAGTCAATGGCACCGGTACCGAGAGCGCTAAGGGCGATGTCGGCAATTCCGGTTTCCAGTACGAAATCTGGCATTCCGAAGGCTCCGGCTCCCTGACTTATTATGACAACGGGACCTTTTCTGCAGAATGGAGTGATTCGCGGGACTTCATTGCCCGGGTTGGCCTTGCATACGCTGAAAGCAAAAATTTTGACGAATTTGGCGATTTTTCGGCAGATTTCAAGTTCACCAAGTCGGGGAGCGCCGATTTCTCGTATTTCGGCGTTTATGGCTGGACGGATAATCCGCGCGCTGAATATTTCATCATTGAAGACTGGTTTAGCGAACCGAATCCCGAGTATTTGGGCGAAAAGAAGGGCGAGATTACGGTAGACGGGGATACGTACGACATCTATTCCTTTAAGCAAAACAAGCTGTATGTCCAGGGAGACATAAACTATCCGACTTTTTACAGCGTCCGTCGCACGTCCCGTCAGTGCGGCCATATAGATATTACGGCCCACTTCAAGAAATGGAAGGAACTCGGCCTCAACTTGGGCAAGATGAACGAAATTACGATGATTGCGGAAGCGGGCAATGTGGCCTCTGGTGCGACGGATTTCACCGGTTCTTCGGGTATGGTCGATTTCACCTATTTCAGCGTGGCCGAATCGAAGCCTAACCTCCCCAAGGCGCCGACCTCCAATTCCGGCACTTCCCCTGACACGAGTTCTGCCACTCCGGCCTCCAGTTCCGATGTCTCTGCCGAATCCTCAAGCAGCGAACTCTCCGATGTCATGGATCTTCGTGCCACGGTGGGCGTCTTTACCAAGCCAGGCACCTATCGGGTGTTCGATATGCAGGGCCGCGTTTTGGGTAGTGTGTCCGTTCCGGCGGGAATTACCATAAATAGCGCAATTTTTGCAAAATTCGGCAAACCGGGTATTTACATGGTGCAGTCCGAAGGGTCGTTCAAAGTACTTTTCGTGACGAAATAAAACGAAAAAAGGTAAAAAAAAATTTAAAAGGGGCTTTTTGAGAAGAAATCCCTTTCTTATTGTGTTGTTTACTACAAAAATATTGTGTTGTTCACTACAAAAAAATGCAAAAAAGAAAAAAAAATAAGAAGTTTTTCAGAAATTATCTATATTTGGGACAAACTTTGGAGGTTTTATGAAAACAAGAATTATAGGAGCTTTGGCTCTTTGTGTAGCTTTTGCAGCTTCTGCTGCTTTTGCTCAGGATTTCTGTAGCAACGCTCAGCATTCCGGTGACAAAGTGACCATTAGTTCGAACCAAGTCGGTAAAATCGGCGATATCGGTTACGAACTTTGGGACGAAAACGGTAGCGGTGGTAATGCCACGTTCTATAGTGATGGTTCCATGGACTGTAACATCACTTCTGCCAAGGACTACCTCTGCCGCGCGGGCCTTTCCCTCGGCAGTGACAAGACCTATAAGGATCTTGGCGGCGACATGATTGCCGAGTTCAAACTCATAAAGAATTCTGGTCAGAATGTGCAGTATTCTTATATTGGTGTTTATGGCTGGATGCGAAATGTCGAGGGCGCTCCCAGCAATCTAGTTGAATATTATGTTATTGACAATACGCTCTCCCAATATATGCCGAGCGATTGGATTGGTGACACTAAATTGGGTAACATCACGGTTGATGGAGGATCCTATACGGTTTATCGTAATACTCGTTATGGACCTTCCATCGATGGAGATACCCAATTCTATCAGTATTTTAGCGTGCGTTCCTCGCCCCGCGATTGCGGTACCATCAATATCTCTCAGCACATGAGAGAGTGGGAAAAATTGGGCTTGAAGATGGGAAAACTTCATGAAGCAAAGGTGCTTGGTGAAGCGGGCAATACTTCTACCAATGTTACGGGTGGCAAAATGGACTTCCCGCATGCCAAGGTCTATATTTCTAAGGGTGATCAGCAGGAGTCCAGCTCTTCCGAAGCTCCGTCTTCTAGTTCCGAAGCTCCGAAGTCCAGCTCCGATACTCAGTCTTCTAGCTCTGTAGCCGCGTCTTCTAGCTCCGACGCTCAGTCTTCCAGCTCTGCAGACCCGGCTTCCAGCTCCGATGCGGTATCGTCTTCTAGTGCTCCTGCCAACGTAAGCAGCAGCTCCGGCTCTGATGCCCTCCCGGCAACGGCAAAGGTCTTCGTGATGTCCGGCACCGCCCAGGTGTTCGACATGCAGGGTAAGTTCCTCGGCACGGTTGAACTGAAGTCCGGCGCATCTCTGAAGGAAATTGTCGTGAACAAGTTCGGAAAGTCCGGAATGTATCTGCTTAAGCAGGGTGCTGCCGTTAAGGTTGTCTCTGCCGAAAAGCGCTAAATTTTAGAAACATTGCTGAAAATGGCCCGTTTCCTCATGAGGAAACGGGTCTTTTTTTGTCACAAAATGCCGTTTTTTTGCGGAAATCACAAGTCAAGGAATGTTGTTTTATGATACAACATCATTTATTTCTGCTGGGAGAAGCTTTGTGGAAAAGGGTATAGATTACATATGGTATGGTTGATAAATAACCATAAGAGGAGCTCAAAGATGAATAAAAAAATATTGAAATTCGGCCTTGCCCTTGCGATGGGGCTTGTCTCGTCTGCATATGCGGACATCGATGCCTGTAAGGATCAGATGGGCCACGAAGGTCAGGAAAAGACTGATAGGGGGCGCGATGGCTCGAGTGCGACGGGCAATATCGGCACCACCGGCTACCATTACGAAATCTGGTACCAGGGCGGCAGTAACTCCATGACCTACTACGAAAACGGTACGTACAAGGCCAGCTGGAGCGGCACGAACGACTTCCTTGCCCGTATCGGTTTCAAGTACAACGAAGATAAGACTTACGAAGAACTTGGCCCTATTGACGCATACTTCAAGTGGAACAAATCTGGTAATGCCGGTGGTTACAACTACATCGGTATCTATGGCTGGACGGTCGATCCGCTCGTAGAATACTACATCGTTGATGACTGGTTCAGCGAACCGGGGCCAAATCTTCTGGGTACCAAGAAGGGTGAGTTCACGGTTGATGGTGCGACCTATGAAATTTATCAGAACACGCGCTACAACGCCCCCTCTATCAAGAATAACCAGACCTTCCCGCAGTACTTCAGCAAGCGTAAGGGTGCCCGTTCCTGCGGCCATATCGACATCACGGCTCACTTCAAGAAGTGGGAAGAAATTGGCATGAAGATGGGTAAGATGTACGAAGCCAAGGTGCTCGTAGAAGCCGGTGGTGGCTCGGGCTCGTTCGATGTCACTTACTTCAAGATGACCGACAAGGCTCATCCTCTCGAATCTGCAGCTCCGTCTTCCAGCTCGGAAGCCCCGAAGTCCAGCGATTCGGCTCCGAAGTCCAGCTCTGATAAGGCTCCGGCTTCCAGCTCTGTAGCTGCGTCCTCTAGCTCTGTCGCTCCGGTTTCCAGCAGCTCTGTTGTCGCATCGTCTAGCAGTGCTGATCCGTCCGCTATTCTCGCCCCGAACAACTCTTCTAGCTCCGAGCTTCTCCCTTCTGTCACTGGCCCCTCCAGTTCCGGCGTTATTGCCGCTCTCCCGGCCGAAGTCAAGACCTTTGGCATGGCTGGCACTTACCAGGTGTTCGACATGCAGGGTAAGTTCCTCGGCAAGGTCGAACTGAAGGACGGCTCTACCCTTAAGGATGCTGTCGGAAGCAAGTTCCCCCATTCGGCTATCTACATGGTCAAGCGTGGCTCTGTTGCCAAGATTATCTCTGTAGAACGCTAAATCGCACTTTAAACGATTTTTGACCCGATTCCCTCCCGGAATTGGGTCTTTTTTTGTCAAAAAAAGCGGTGAAATGACCGCTTGTAAACTGTTTCGTGTTGTTTCCAGTAACAACGACTTTTGTGCTTTTCTCGCTATTTCATGCGGTTTCGCACCTATATTACGAAGGATAACTATATGAGGAGTAAACTATGCAAAGTGTATCTAAAATTGCCAAAATGAGTCTTGCACTCATTGTTTCTTGCGGCATAGGCAGTGCTTTCGCTGTCGATGCCTGTAAGGACCAGATGAGCAAGTCTGCAGGTTCCGGCCATGGAGTGAGCGGCAACTCGGTTGGCTCAATCAGCGGAACCCCGTGGGGCTTCGAACAGTG
>Ga0310690_10004104_pt1 | contig 21104 bp, 20 predicted proteins | sample AusTroGonzalo_MG_2_FD_207661 | JGI IMG/M metagenome (GOLD analysis project Ga0310690, IMG submission 207661) | Bovine rumen microbial communities from tropical cattle in Woodstock, Queensland, Australia - Gonzalo_04 (v2) (version 2) | ecosystem: Host-associated > Mammals > Digestive system >... | reverse complement strand
GGCGTTGAACCAGTAGGTTCCATCACCCATTGCGGGCAGAGCTACATACAATACATCAGAGGCAGAGCCAAGCGTAACGGTGGTAATCACATTGCCAGAGTTGTCGCTGACCTTGAACTCCGTAGCACTCTTAGCTGCAGCGCTGAGATCCTGCAGTGTGAATTTGAAGATGGCGTTCAGGTTGGTGAGTGATACGGTTCCCTTCAACGAAGCCGTTGTGCCGTCAATCTTCAACTTAGCAGGAGTTGTCGTCTTGCGCAGTTCATACTTCTCGGCGATACTGCCAGTACCCGTCAGCAGTCCGTTCTGTGAGGCCAGCAGATTGGTCTTCACGTCTTTGGTCGACTCATCAACTGCCGAATAGGGATATACGATGGTTACGTCGGTATCGTCAACAGGGTTGCCTTCGAGCGTCGTGCTGATGGTGGCGGTACCGTCAGTTTGCGGTGTAACCTCGGCTTCCTTCAAATAAGTTGTGGCATCGACTTTGTAAATCAGAGCCACTTTCTCGCCAGTAGCCCATGTGGCCTCAATCGTTGTTCCGTTTTCAGTCAGTGCGCGGGTGGAAGCACTCTCGCCCATGCTGATAGTGGCGGTGAAGGGGATGCCCTCACTCTTGGCGGGTTGCTCAGCGGGGGTCTGAATGTCGTTATCGTCGTTGCTGCAGGCGGCAGTCATCAATGCCAGTGCAGCCATAAAGAATAATTTCGTTGTATGCATAGTCTTTACGTTTTTTAGATTGTTACTACACTGTTGTTGATTAATAACTGAACGGATCGCCGCCGTTGCCGTAATCATCGGGATCGCCCAGTCCACTACCTACCAGCAACTGCGGCTGTTGTTCCAACATGAAGTCCTGCATCGAGGGCTTCTCGTACTCTCTTTTCTTTGTTGTCATGTACTTATAGTTTTATTAGTTAATAAATTATCTATCTGAAACGTCGTCAAGTCCGGGGCACACCGGGGCCAGGCCCTTTTGTGCCCTTACGCCAGATGCTTCTCGTCCTCGGCTGCGCCGGGGATGGTGGGGGCGTAGCCCCATTGGTCGGGGTCGCTGCCAGCGAGTATCATCGACTTCTGTTTCATTTCATAGACCTCCATCGAAGGCTTTACATACGTTTTCTTCATATCTGAAATATAATGTTTAATTTTAATGTCTCATGTTTAATGTCTAACGTATCACGACCTTTCTACCATTGTGAATATAGATGCCCTTCTTCGTGGGCTTGCCGCTGAGCCGACGCCCGCTCAGGTCATACCACTCCCCTCCATTCAGGGAGGGGGCGGGGGTGGGTCTTATCCCCGTTGTCTCGATGCCTGCCGAGAGCCACACGATGTCTATCACGTCGGGCAGCATCTCGCCTTCGCCCCGCGTCATGCGGCGGGCAGTAGCCGTCTGTGTGCCCGTCAGTTCGCCGTTATATTCCAGATAGCAACTGAAGGGCCTCAGGTATGTCTCGCGGCGGGCACGGACGAACTGGCCCGTGGTCTGCCCGTCATTGTCCTCAGCCATGAAGCCGTATATCTTGCCCTGCGTCACCTCGTCACTCGTGGCCAGCCAGTGCTTCTGCTCATACGTGCCGTGGAAGGTGAAGCCCGCATCCGCATCCGCCGTCTTCGGGTCGCTGCCGATGCTGATACCGACACTGGGGTAGGTAATGTTCAGCAGGTCGTTCGTCGCCTCGAAGATATACGGTGTGTTCGCCTGTAGTCCGCTCTCGCGCTGCGTCATCACCGCCTTGTTGTCGTCGCTGATGCCCGTAAACTCCCACACCTTGCCGTATTTGAGCAGTTCCTCAGGGGCGAACGGTAGGCAGACGGTCTGCTTCTTGCCTTTGGGGAATGCGCGCTTCAGCGCCACGTTCTTGCCCGTGCCGTTGCTCAGGATGCTCACGTCTTTGTTCTCGTCGATGATGTAATCCAGCGGCTCAATGGCCGTGGCGTAATCATTCCAGCCAGTCTTGTATGTATCCACGCTGCCACTGGGCACGAAGATCTTGCGGTCAGCGGCATAATCACCAAAAGCTATGATTCCATAATTCGTCAATGACGGAGCAAAGATGGTGACCGATGTCAGGGCTGTACAACCCCAGAAGGCACCGTCCTCGATGGCCCTCACGCTGGCAGGGATAGTGACCGATGTCAGGGCAGTACAACCCCGGAAGGCATCTTCCTCGATGGTCGTCACGCTGGCGGGGATGGTAACTGAGGTCAGGCCGGAGCAGCCTTGGAAGGCAAACATTTCAATCTTCGTTACGCCGGCGGGGATGGTAACTGAGGTCAGGCCGGAGCAGCCTTGGAAGGCATTCCTTTCAATCTTCGTTACGCCGGCGGGGATGGTAACTGAGGTCAGGCCAGTACATCCTTCGAAGGCATTGTTGCCGATGCTCGTCACGCTGGCGGGGATGGTGACTGAGGTCAGGCTGGAGCAACCAGAGAAGGCTTCGCCAACGATTTTCGTCACGCTGGCGGGAATAGTGTACGTGGTGCCAGACTTGGGTATGGGATAGGCTATGAGTGTCTTGTCGTCTTTACTGTACAGCACACCGTCGACGATCTTGTAATTCAGATTGCCTTCATCCACCGTGATAGACGACAGATTGACACATCCCGAGAAGGGGTTATTTATAATCTCCGTCACGCTGGCGGGGATGCTGACGGACGCCAAGCTGCCGCATTTTCCGAAGGCATATTGATCAATTATCGTCACATTGGCGGGGATAGCGATGCTTGTCAGGCCAGATTGCTTAAATGTATACGGCTTTATCTCCGTCACGCCGCTGGGGATGGTGAACGATGTCAGGCTGCCGCAGTGTTGGAAGGCATCACCTTCGATGACCGTCACGCCATCGCCACCGCTGTACGTCGCCAGGTTAGAGCATTGATAGAAGGCACCACTCCCTATTTTCGTCACGCTGGCGGGGACGGTGATAGCGGTCAGCCCAGAGCAGCGGTCAAAGGCATAGCTCTCTATCTCCGTCACGGTATAGTTGTCACCAAGATTTATGACGGTTCCAGGGATGGTCACTGCGCCGGAGATGTCATTTCTGTTAGCTGGCTTGATTTTCACGTTAGTCGTTCCATCGATCACTGTGCATGTCCATTCCACACCATTTGCTGTAACGATAAAATCATCTGCCCAAGCCGTTTGTGCGGTCATCGATAGCAGGGTGATGAGCAACGTGAGCACGAATCCGCTGCGGGTTCCGGGGATGGTAAAGATCTTCATTTTGTTCATAGATATGACTGTTGATTAATTTCTGCTGCAAAGATATGAAATGTCTTTCAAACTTCCAAATCTTTCAGGCGTTATTTAATCCGAGGTCACACCGGGGTCAGGACACTTTGTGTCACACCGGGGTCAGGACACTTTGTGCCATCGGTTTCCCAGCCCCTAAACATGTGCCCCTGATAAGAAAAAAATAGAACTATTTATCGTCGTAATGCCCATAGGCAGAGAGCACGTCAACATATACCTCGGTATCGAAGATCTCGTATATCATACGATGTTTCTTCGTGATAGTGCGGCTCCACTGTCCGTTGCGATCCCCCTTCAGTTGCTCTGGATGTCCTGTACCGGTCTTTGGATGCTCTTTCAGTTCCTGAATGAACTTATCGGCCTTTTTGTAGGCCGCAGGCTCGGAACGCTTCAGTTTCCGAAGGTCTTCAATCGCCTTGGGAGAATAGATGATCTTATACATCAGCCTACTCTTTTGAGAAATTCATCCAACGACTCATCGGGCAACATCTCAACACCTTCACCTCGTTTAATTTGTTCTCTTGCCTCATCTACACGGGCAAAGAACTCCTCTTTGCTGAGAAGGGTTGGGTCTGACTCCTTTTCGGACACAAGTTTGCGTAAGTACTTGGCAACACGCTTTAACATGCTTTCATCCTCAGCGAGAACACCCAAATTGCGTAATATTTCTGCATTCAATTGTACGGCTGTCATAGCAATTTTATTTTTTCTGCTGCAAAGATATGAAATGTCTTTCAATTCACCAAATAATTCGGAGGAAAAATCAGTCGATGTCACATCGGGGTCAGGGCACACCGGGGCCTGGCCCTACTGTGCCCTTTTTTCACCGAAATGTTTGGTGGTGTCAAAAGAACGACGTATCTTTGCAGCGTGAATAATTAATCAACAATGATATGAAGACCATTCATCAAAAACGAACCTACGAGAAACCTGCCATGCGTGTGTATGAACTGAGAGAGCAGCCGCAGTTGCTGGCTGGCAGCGGTGATGGCGGACTGGATCCGCTGAATCCTTTCACTCCCGGAAACGATCCGCTGGCTGATTAACCGATGTCGAACCCCAAAAACAGTAAGAAGACAATGAAGACAATCAGACTTCTCAGTATGGCAGCGCTGGCACTCCTGATGGCCGCCTGCACCACCGATGACATCATTACCGGACAGTCCGCCGAGAACGGCAAGGGCATCCCCTTCACCGCCACCCTCTCCAACGGCGGAAGTGCGACGCGCACCCTCAGCGGGCCCAACAGCTCAAATGTGATTACTGCCACATGGGCTGAAAACGATGAGGTGGCGCTTGTCTATAAGGTGGGCGACGAGACGAAAGTGACTAAAGCCACGGTGACTGCCGTGAGCGACGGCACCGCCACCATCACCGCGGAGCTCGATGCTGGTGTGGCCACCGGCACCGACGTGACGCTGATCTATCCCTATTCGGCGGTGAATCTGATGGCAGGTGATGACTACGGCAAGGTAAGGGACGACGTGTTTAAAGGACAGTCCGGCGAACTCGCCTACATCAGCGCGAACTGCGACCTTCGCAAGGGCGAGGGCAAAATCACCCTCAGCACGGGCTCCGCCACGCTCAAGAACAACGTGACAATGGCCTCGCAGATCGCTATCTGGATACTCTCGCTGAAAGAAGACAACGCTGCTACCCCCAATAACATCATCCCAACAAAGTTCGACGTCTATTTCGGCGGCATGACCTCCTCGGCAACGACAGGAGGTATGACCAGCCACTTCTGCATGGCTGTACCTGCGGGTACGGGCGACATTACCTTCTTTGCCACGACCACTAGCAGCATCACCAATTCTTATTATATCTATAACAAGTCCAGTGTGACGCTCAACGCCAGCACATGGTATAATAGCGAGGTGAGGATGACGAAGCAGACCACGAGAACCATCACGGCCAGCGACGAAGAGGTGACGCTCAACGACGGTGACATCGTGACGGGCACGGGCGGCGCTAATACGCAGCTGAAGATTGCCGCCGGCGCAACGGTGACGCTTGCAGGCGTGACGAATATGGATTTCTCTTCAGTTAACGACTACAGGACTGGCATCGAGTGTCAGGGCAGTGGCACCATCATCCTTGCCGATGGCTCGACGAACACGTTCAAAGGCCATTATGAGCGGGCTGCTGTCTATATTCCACACAATACCAATTCAGATCTTGATCCGTCTGATGCTGGTTATGAACCCGAATACACCCTCACCATCCGCGGCGGCGGCACGCTTATCGCCGACAATAGCGGTGAAAGTGGCGCCGGCATCGGCGGCAGTTATCAAAACGACTGCGGCAACATCGTTATCGAGGGTGGCAACATCACTGCCAAAGGCAGTGGCGGCGCCGGCATCGGCGGTGGCAACAATGGCCACTCCTGCGGCACCATCACCATCAAAGGCGGCACCATTACGGCCACAGGCAGCGACGAAGCTGCGGGCATCGGCAGCGGACAAGCTTATGATAACGCAAATACCTGCGGCACCATCACCATCAGCGGCGGCACTGTGACGGCCACAGGCGGCGATCATGCTGCAGGCATCGGCAGCGGACATGCGGATAACGCCACCAACACCTGCGGCGACATCACCAACACCTGCGGCGACATCACCATCAGCGGCGGCACTATTACAGCCACGGGCGGTGTTTCTGCTGCGGGCATCGGCAGCGGATATGCGTATAACGCCACCAATACTTGTGGCGACATCACCATCTCTGGTGGCACAATTAAGGCCACGGGCGGCAACGATGCCGCGGGCATCGGCAGCGGATTATATGGCAAGTTCACCAGCATCGGCATCGGCAGCGGCATCACCCGCGTCACCGCTACCAGGAGCAATAATTATAATAATGTCCCCATCGGCAAGGGAAGTGATGACCAGGGCAGCGGCGCGGTGACGTTCGACGGCGTGGAGATGCATAATGGCTCTGGCTCTGGCTGGGATAGTGGCTCCTGGACCAACTGGCCTGATAATGGTGGCACCTACGGCAGCATCCTGGTAACGGCATCCGATTATGGCAGCGAGGGCAGAACCTGGACGCTGACGCCAAAACAACACTAACAAGGGCACACTGGGGCCTGGCCCTTTTGTGCCCTTGAGTTTAATCAATGGTTTTTCCCATTCCGTAAAAAGGCTCGATCTTATGAGGCTCTACACCCGTGTTGAAGGACTCCAAGAACTCACCGTAGAAGGTATAGACATTCACGAAACCAGGCAGTGTATAGGAAGGATAGCCTGTATCGGGATCGAGCTGACGTGAAGCAATATAGATATGGCCTGTCATATGATCAATACTGATGGCACACGGACTGATCAATCTATGAGCAGAATCGCCACTCAGATCGAGTGTTGTCGTTTGGTTTGAACTGATATCATAGGTACAATAGGTCGCTCCCGAACCACCCCATGGATCGTTAAAAGTAAAGATCTTATTACCTGCGACTGCCATACCCGTGGCATTGGGAACCACCAGACTGGCATCATTGCCACTGATCATATACACACCGGCATCCAACTGCTGATTCCAGTCATCACTATACTGACCCCAGTCGAGCACATAAAGGACATCGCCTACCACAACGATCTCCTGCGGATTCTTCACCTTGTCGTTCTTGATCTCAGTGGCATTACCGGTCGATACATCAATCTTAGAAATAGAACCATTGCCATAGCCATAGTCGCTGTTGGCCACATAAAGTGTTCCTGAGTTCGAACTATTATTTCCAAAGGTCAGGCCCTCGGGGGCAGAACCAACCTGATACTTACTCTGTAAGGCAAAGTTGATCGTATCAATGGCTGCCACATAACCACTGTATGTGGTAAAATACACCTGGCCGTCATAAGCAGCGATACGGCGCGGGGTACGACCTCCTTCAGCACCCAGCAAATCAGTGGTACTCACCAGCTTGAGTTCCTTACCGTTTCTGACATCCAACACAAAAATGGTATTCTCGTCAGAACCTACGACATAAACTTTCTGGCCATAAACTATCACATCGTTGGGAGTTCCACCAAGACTCTTGCCGTTGGCCAACTTATAGATATCCTGATCGACTGTTGAAGACGTATAATCAAGATAGGTCAGGCTACCATCAATACTTTGGTAAGAACTGCCGTTGTTGACGACAAACACACCCTTGGTGATAGTGACCATTGCAGGGATATTGTCTTCTGAATCGTTGTCCGAACAACCTGTGAGGAGGTTTGCCCCCATCACCATCACAGCTATACTTAACAGATACTTTTTCATTGTTATTGGTTCTTGATAGATTAATTTATGCAAAAACGTGGTGCTTAACTCACCGGTTATTGTGTCAACTTCCACGTATTATCGTCGTATCCATGATCCTCATTATCCTCTCCGGCGGGCACGGTCGTATTCACCTCAAAGTGCAGGCCGTCTAAATCATCGCTTTCGTAAGGAAGATAATATGGGAATTGTGGATCACCACCATATACCACATGATTCCCGAAGGTAATCGTACCGCAAATGGTCGAGCCATCATTATACATTATATCTTTATTACCAATAGCACCTGATACACCATTACCCCTGATGGCCGTAACACTGACAAAGTCCGTGCCCTTGGTAATGGAGATGTTGCCGCAGACGGTTGGATACAAATTACCCTGAAACCCCTTTACACAGCCGATACCGGTGCCATTCAAGCCGCCCGTGGCCAACACTTCGCCACCTGTGATAGTGATGTCGCCGCAGGAGGACAGGCCTTCTAACGATGACTCTCCTGTGCCGATACCCGCGCCATTTATGCCACCATTGGCCGTCACTTTACCACCGCTGATATTGATATTGCCGCAGGTGGATTGTCCATAAACTCCATTATATTCATGTTTTGCCCTTCCGCTACCAATGCCCGCTCCGCCAGCGCCATCGCTATTGTTACTATTGGTATAGCATCCATAGGCCATGACGGTGCCGCCACTGATGTTGATATTGCCGCAGGCGGATTGTCCCATTTCAGTATTACCGCTGCCGATGCCTGCACCGCCACCACGACCACCAAAAGCATTCACTTTGCCACCCGTGATCGTGATTTCGCCGCAATTGGATTGCCCATTGAGACTAGAACCGCTGCCGATACCGCTCCCTGTGCCATCGACGCCTATGTCCTTCAGTTTGCCACCCATGGCCGTTATATCGCCACCCTCGATGCGAATGTTGCCGCAGTCGAAATTATAACCAGCACCGATGCCTGCCCCATCACATTTACTGCTGGCATTAAGCGAGCCAGTGCCGCTGATGGTGAGCGTCGAGCCTACGGGACCAGCCTGAATGCCGGGGTAATCGTGATAGAATCCCGTCACCGTGTTCTCCGAGCCGTCGGCCAGGATGATGGTGGCGTCGCCCTCGCAGGTGAGGCCCGCCCACGGATAGGTCAATTCGTTCACACCGTTGATGGTGGCGCCATTGAGCGTCACCACTGCATGACTGGCGATGCTGATCTTCACCTTGCTGGTGAGCGTGCCCGTCAGCACGTCGCCGGTCTGTGCCTCGTAGTCCGCGGTGATCGTGGAAAGATCGACCACATTGGTATATTCTGTAAAACCGGTGATTTCCGAGGTGTAGTATTTGCCCATCTCAAAGCCGCCGGCAGGCGAGGCCTTCGTGGCCCGATACACCTTGTTGTCGGTACCCACGACGGTGAAGGTGATATCGTCGGTGGCCGTTGCGTCGTCGAGTTTATTGAAACGCAGCGAGGCATAGACCACGCCCTCTCCGTTAACCGTGCGAACGTCATCACTGATGTAATAGAAACCGATGTCGCCGTAGTAGTATTGGTCTTGGGTAGGATAATAATCCGTGACGAGTTTGTTCTTGGCTGAGTGGATGGATACCTGTGCCACCCCTACGCCATCGGGCAGGTCGGAGAACGTGAACTTGAACATCGACTGAAAGTTCTTGAAGTTGGCCTTCGTCGTGGTGAGGCTGTAGCCGTCCGTCTCATTGCCATCGATGGCCGTGACCTTCACCGTGGCAGTGGCGTAATCGTAATTGTACAGTTGCTCTAAATTTCCTAACTGGTGCTCCCAAGCGAAAGCCTCGGTAGGCGTGCAATACATGAGTAACAGTCTGTCTCCCACAGAGACCCCTTTGTCGATGCTACCTAAGTAGAATTTCAAGTCACCCGTCAGGTTGGCCGTCACACCAGCAGCGTCGGGGTGCAACAGCGTGTAATCCTCACTTACACCATCATAGGCGTTAACATCTTTTGTCTTGTTATAGACAAAGACATCGTCGCTGGTGTTGAATGTTGCGTCGAGCGCACCCGTCTCGTCGTTGTAGGTTATGGCGCGGGTTTGTGCGTCATCGCCGAAGGTGGCGGGTATGCACACGGAGTAGGCCCCGGCTGCCGTCTGCGGCTGTTGCGGGGTGTTGTCGGTCAGGTCTTCCACGTTATCGCATGCGGTGAGCGTCGTGCCCAGCATGGCAGCGGCGGCCAGGCTCATCGTCGCCTTCCGCCAGATATGTCTCTTCGTTGTCATACGTTTCTTGGTTTCATTGTTGATGGTTCATGGTGTTCTCACGCGCCGGTTCACCATTCCGCCGGTACATAGGGACTGCGCTCTGCTTCACTACCTGCCAGCAGTTGCGGCTGCCGACTTAACTCATACACTTGCATGGCAGGCTTCTCGTACTTCTGTTTCTGATAGGTTTGATTTGGTTTCATATCGTTGTTGATTAATTATTCATGGTACAAAAGTACAAACTATTTTTGAAAGCGCCACGTTTTTGCATAAATATTTGGAAGTTTGGGGAATATTTCGTATATTTGCGGCGAAATAATTAATCACCAACAAGATATGAAGACTAAGCCAAAAAGGGCACAAAAGGGCCTGGCCCCGGTGTGCCCTGAATCCCGTTAGGGCACAGAGGGGCCTGGCCCTACTGTGCCCTCGCTGTGCCATAGAAAAAACGTAAAAAGATTTGGTCGTGTGAAGAAAAAGAACTATCTTTGCACACAGAAAACAATAATAGCGATTAAAAAGAGTTTAAGACAGCTTTCTCGTAGGCTTAAAGACCGGAAATCTAAAAGTGTTATTGCGAGCGGTTTGTCTGCCTTGCTCACGTCTATGAGGCGTGGGCTTTGGTGGTTTCAGTTCGCATAACACTTTCCGGTCAGTAAGCCTGCTGTGACCCAACCTGGCCCTCCCTCTTTTTTATGTGATATGGAATATGAGAAATAGTATTATACTTTTATTAGCGGCGGCCTGGCTGGTGCTGGGCTGCTCAGGAGGACAGACGTCCAGACAGGTGCTCGACAGGGCAGAGTGGCAGAACCAGAATTACAAGACGGTCACGGGGATCGACTCGATCGAGATGGCCGTCGAGGATGTCGATCGCCATGGGTCGGCCAATGAACAGGTGCGCGCGCATTACCTCTTAGGATGCGCGTATCGCGACGCGGGTGAGGTGATGAAAGCCCTTGAGGCCTACCACGCCGCCGCCGATCGCGCCGACACGACCGACGTGGACTGCGACTACGGTATGCTGATGCGCGTGCACGGACAGACGGCCATGTTGTTCAAGCGACTGTTGCTCCCCTACGAGATGCTCGACGAACTCGGGAAACAACGCCACTTCGCACAGTTGGCCGGTGACGACCGGAGTGCGATCACGGCCATCGAACGGAGCGCCGATGCGTATTACATGCTCGGGAAGAAGGACTCGTTCGTGAATACCCAGATGAGGGCGTCGGATCTCTTCCTGCAGTACGGTTTCAGTGAAGAGGCCGCCCTGGCTGCGGGACCGATCATCGACGAGGCCGTCGAGCGGGGAGACACGGCCTGGGCCCGACGGTGCATCGAGCGCTACGAGACGTCGAAGACCGCCTTCAAGGACGGGGAGATCCTGCCTCACAAGGCCGAACACTACTATTCCAAGGGCAAATACTGCATGGCCGTGGGTAAGTTGGACTCCGCGGCGGTGTATTTCCGTAAGATGACCCAGTCCGGGCGCGACCCGAAGCAGTTGGAGGCCGGCTATCGTGGGCTGTTCCTGCTCTACCGCAAGTTGGGGAACATCGATTCCATCTCCAAGTATGCCGACCTGCAATACGAGCAGACCATCCCGGCACTGGCTTACAAGAACAAGGAGAGTTTCCGGCAGATGCAGGCGCTCTATAACTACACCAGTGTCCAACGCCAGGCCGAACAGCAGGCCACCAAGACCCGTCATCGCGAATGGATCATCGTCGGGATCGTCTCGCTCATTGCCATCGCCATCGCCATCCTCCTGCTGAGGGCACAAAAGGGCCAGGCCCCGGTGTGCCCCGAATCCTCAGGGGCACAGGGGGGCCTGGCCCTTTTGTGCCCTCTTGAGCTCCCCGCAGAACTCTCCACCCCCGAGGCGATGAAACTCTGGCGGAAAGCCCAGCAGGCGGGTTTCGTGGACGACAATTTCCAGCCGCTACTCTCCCGCACCCAGTCGGCCCTGCTCGCCGATGTGATGGCCGAGCACCTCGGCATCCGCCAGCGATGGAAGATTTTCGAGACCTTCTGGCACCGAAACAACATGCGGAGCGACTACAATCTTGCACTCTCCCAGCATCAGTCGCTCGATTTTCAAGAAAAACTCAAAAATATACTTATCTGATAATCAAGATGTTACACATAACCGTAGTTACTGCGCAGTAACTGCGCGTAGGTATTGCGTAGGGGGTAAATGCCGCTTTTTTGTTGTACCTTTGCGGCATGGAAAATAAAGACCATAAGAAGAACTGGCGCGAGGTGTATGCCACGGTGGAGGATATCCAGCGTTTCCTCGGCGACCAGATGATGCTGCGCTACAATGTGATCACCCGTCGCGTGGAATGCCACCTGCTGAACCGCAGTCCGTGGGACTCCTACGACGGCAGTGAGGAGAGTGCGATGGACCTGCTGATGGCCATCGCCGAACAGCAGTCCCCCGGTTCCGGGGAAGAGGAACCGATGCTCTGGCGGCCCATCAGCGACCGCCTCGTCAACTCACTGTGGAAGGATCTGTCGAAGGAGAAACCCGTGCGCGCCCAGGACATCTACCGCGTGCTCGAGTCGGACTTCGTGCCCGAGTTCCACCCCTTCCGCCACTACCTGGAGCACCTGCCGCCCTGGGACGGTGAGAGCGACCATATCTTGGCCATGTCGGCCTCCGTCCGCGTGAAGGGTGACGTCGCTGAGCAGATGCGCTTCTACGAGTACCTGAAGAAGTGGCTCGTGGCGATGGTGGCGGGGTGGATCGACGAGCGCGTGGTGAACAACGTGATTCTCGTGCTCATCGGTGAACAGGGCTCGTACAAGACGACCTGGTTCAACTACCTGCTGCCCCCGGAACTGAAACAGTACTTCTTCACGAAGACCAATGCCAAGCGCATGGACCGCGACGACCTGCTGACGCTCGCGCAGTACGGTCTGGTGTGCTGTGAGGAACTCGACACGATGAAGTCCTCGGAACTCAACCAGTTGAAGGCCGCCGTCACCATGCCCGCGATCGACGAGCGCGCGGCCTATGCCCACTTCCACGAGCACCGGCCGCACATCGCCTCGTTCTGCGGCACGGGCAACACCGTACAGTTCCTCAGCGACGCCACGGGCAACCGCCGTTGGCTGCCCTTCGAGGTCGAGAGCATCGACTCGCCCCGCGAGCACCCCTTCGACTACGCGGGCATCTACGCGCAGGCCTACGGCCTCTACCGCCAGGGCTTCCGCTACTGGTTCTCGCAGGAGGAGATCCGCCAGCTCTCCGCGCACAACGAGACCTACGAGGCCCCGAATCTGGAGCGTGAACTGATCCGCAGGTATTTCCGTCCTCCCACTCCTGGGGAACCGGGCGAATTCGTCAGTACCGCCGATATCATGCAGATTATCAGTGGCAGTCTGGCGCAGAAACTGAACCAGAACAGGGTGGGGCGTGCGATGACCGATCTAGGTTACGAGCGTATGCGCGCCTGCGGTGAGCGGGGCTATACCGTCGTGATGTACTCTGCCGAGGAGATCAAGGCCCGCCAGCGGATGAAGGCCACGGAGGCAGAACCCGAATCTGGTTGACGCATTTGACGGATTTGACACATTTTTCACGGACTTCTACGCGTACCGTGCGTACACGCGGTACGCGTGAGAAATCTTATAATTAATTCGTCAAATCCGTCAATTCGTCAAATACCACCCAGGGCACAAAGGGGCCAGGCCCTACTGTGCCCTAAACAAGAAAAGAAAGTAAAAAGATGATAGAAGACAGAGATTATAAGAAACAGGAGTTGGCGGATCTTCTGTATCCTGAGACAGAGAATCCGAAGTCGAGGCTGAAGGCACTTTGGCGTGAGGTGACTGGTTGTCAAGAGCTGGTTCTGGCGCTGAGGGAACTACACTGGAATCCCAATAAACAGAGTTATACCAGAAAGCAGATTGCCAAGATCAAGGAAATGCTTTGCAGGGACTGAAAAAGAAATATTGGGTAAAATACTTGCAAAATCCAGAAATAGTTTGTACCTTTGCAGCGGATTAAGTCGTGACAGGACGATGTATATGGGTCGTGCGAAGTCCCCGCCAGCATAGCATCACGTGCTTACGTAAACCTCCTTCACGCTCCAGGGGCAAATCTAAAGGCATCCGAAAGGATGCCTTTCTTGTTATACACTACTGATTGCCGTAATGCAATACTGGACCTTCTCTTTCGTACGCCGCCTGATACCCACAGTCATTTTCACCTTTCCAATACCTGTGAGTTCATACTCCATGATCATCATCCGTTCAAATGGCTTTTGGTTCTTGTTCCCTTCTTTGGTCTTCTTGATAGATACTTTCTTGGCACCGGTAAGGATAGCGTCTAATTGTAGTACGGCTAATGTGGAAAGATAACTCTTGGCAGCATGCTCACTTGTTTCTACAATAGAAACCATTCGGATGTTGATGTACTCTTTCAATGAAAGGTTGAATTTCCTCTGTGAAGGATTCTTTTCCTTCCACTCACGATAGAACCCACGTATTACACGTTCACGAACTTTGATGCTTTCTACAGAGTTGTCCTCTGGAATAATTGTCTTTTTCATAATATAAAAATTTAATGATTATTCTTTACGACTGCAAAAGTACTCATTCTTTCTTATATAACAAAATAGAGTATGAAAAATTTTGTTAATTTCTGAGCGGATGCGGACATTTGCGGACAACTACAGACATCTGCGGACAAACCGGATGCCCCGTTGTCGTACCTTTGTACCTGGTAAGCAAGACGAATCGAAGGGATGGCTTCCACGGTTTGTTCAGACGGCTCGAACGACTCATTCAGACTATTCCCATACCCTGTAAGGGATTATCTGAACACGTCACAGAGACTATCCGGATAGCACGAAGAGACTATCTGAACGACTCAAAGGTGCCCCCTCACGCCTCGGCTGCCCATAATTATCAATTATCCATTATCCATTATCAATTATCAATTATTTAAAATGTCACAGAAGTACATTAAGAGACAGAACAACAATTCGCACAATGCGGGCAGTTTCGGCAAGTATTACGCCACGGCCGTGTATGACAACCATTTCATCGGAACGGAGGAACTGTCGGACTTCATCCAGCGTCAGGCATCGGTAAAGAAATCTGACATCAAGGCCGTGCTCCAGGAGTTGGGCGAGGCAATGAAACATTTCTTCGAACTGGGGCAGAAGGTGAAACTCAACGGTATCGGAATCCTGAAGGTCGGTTTCTCGTCGATCGGTGTGGCCAACATCGAGGACTGCACCTCGGCCACGATCACCACGCGCCGCGTGCTGTTCCAGCCTGAGACGGAACGCGTCGTGGTCGGTCAGGAGAAGAAGCCCGACGGCAGCGTGAAACAGAAGTACGTCAATGCCATCTCCCTGCTGAAGAACGTGGTCTTCGAGGAGACCCACGACAACTCGATGAATGCCGAACAGGAGAACGACGCCCCGACGCCGAACCAGGGTGGGGGTGGTGACGCTCCTGGCGAGGGCGATTAATCCGGTCTAAAGAACAGAAAGGGTAGAAAAGGATGAGTAAGAAAGTGATTCTGAAATGGACCCTGCAGATCATCGTGTCGGTGGCGACGGCCATCCTGACAGCACTGGGGGCCATCAGTTGCAGCGTCGCGTAAGAACCGTTAGTTTTACCACCGCATGAGATCGATTACAATGATTATCGTTCACTGTTCTGCAGTGAGGCCCGGCCAGACGAGTTCGGCCGCCCAGATCGACAAGTGGCATCGCGAGGACAACCATTGGAAAAATGGTATCGGCTACCACTACGTGATCCGCCGTGACGGAACGAGGGAGACAGGCCGTCCTGAATGGATGGTCGGAGCCCACTGCGTGAACCACAACGCCCACTCGATTGGCGTCTGCTATGAGGGCGGGCTCGACATCCGCGGTCAACCCGCCGACACGCGCACCGAGGCGCAGAAGGCTTCGCTCCGCACATTGCTCGAAGAACTCCACGCACGTTATCCCCGTGCCGTGATCCTGGGTCACCACGACCTCAATCCCATGAAGGATTGCCCCTCGATCGACAACGTCGCCCGCGAATACGCCGACCTGCAGCCTTAAACTCACCAGGGCACAAAAGGGCCTGGCCCTTTTGTGCCCTGAATCCCGTTAGGGCACAATGGGGCCTGGCCCTTTTGTGCCCTATTCAGAAGGGCTCTTCAGGATCTTAGCGAAAAGATGTCTGCAGTAGCCATGAATTTATAAGGCATTATTTCATGACAAAGGCGAAATAGTTTTTCTATTTTGGAACACAGAGGGTCAGAACTGCGTGTAATTACACAATAGTCCTGACCCCCTGTGCATGTATATTATGGTTCAGGATAGGTGTAGGGGCTAGTGGTGATATTACCAGTTTCTATGCCACCGATGGTTACTGTGCCGCAAGTGCCGGTGCCACCTGCACCGATGCTGTTGGGGGCATTGTTGCCCTTTGTGGCGGTGACGCGGGTCACGCCGTTGGTGATGGTGATGTTGCCGCAGTTTCCCGTATTGCCGCCGCCGATTCCTGCAGCGAAATTACCGCCCGTGGCAGTGATAGTGCCGCCCGTGATGGTGATGTTACCGCATGCTTCAGTGCCACCGCCGATGCCTGCTCTACCATTACCACCCGTGGCGGTGATGTTGCCGCCCGTGATGGTGATGTTACCGCATGCTCCACTACCGCCGCCGATGCCAGCAGCCCAGCCGTTGCTGCTGGCTGTGAGCGAGCCAGTGCCTTGGATGGTCACGGTCTTGTTCTCTGGCACGTAGATGCCAGGATAATGCGATTCGAATCCCTTCACAGTATTCGTCCCGCTGAGGATGATGGTTGCATCGCCCTCGCAGGTAATGCCGGCATAGTTGCCACTTGTCCATGTGCCACTGCCATTGATGCTCACATTATGGAGTATCACCGTAGCGCCGTCGGCGATGGAAATCTGCACGTTAGAAGCCAGCGTGCCAGTTAGGGTTTCGCCGTTTTGGGCGGTATAGGCTGTATTTTTTGTTGAGAGGTTGACAGTGGCCCCTGTACCCCTCGTGATGTTGTAAATCTTGCCGACGGTGAGCGCTGTGCCGCCAGGAAGGGTGAATTTACTACTACCCACGGTCAGGTTATTAGCCACATTTTTAATTACTAAATTATTGGATACGCCTATGGCAAATGTGGCAACGCCCGAAGCATTGGGAGTCACGCTTCCTGACATAGTCTGATCAAAATCCATCCCAGAATATTGTGTAATTAATGTCACGGTCTTAGCGCCAGCCTCCAAACCGGAGATGGTGAAGTTGAGAACGGCATTCGCGGGCGCCAGAGCAAAACCGCTGTTGTAAGTATATGTTTGCTCCCAACTTAACTGCTCTACGCCTGTTGCCTTTGCAGTTTCTGAGGCAACAAAAGCATTCGCAATAGAAGCTGATACTACATCGTCATATGCAACATCTGGAGTATTATTATTACTAATAGATAAAAAGTTATAGCTATCGTAGCCATTAGGCAGCAGGATGGCTCTAACACTCCCGGCAGCCGAGAAAAGGGCATCGGCAGTTCCATCATAGTCATTCTGGGTATAAATGGTGCCGCTGAATTTTCCGGTAGCAGGAACATAATCTAGCGCACCGGCAAACTTGCCTGCTCCGGTAGCCGAACCACTCACAAACAGCTTGTCGCCTGCGCCGAAGGCAAGACTACCGGTCCCATTGCCGTTGTCTTTATACGTGGCGCGGGTGGTGGCGTCGCCCTCACGGGTAACGTTCACGGTGACGGGAAGCGCATAGCCTTTATTTATCGTGTTCTCAGTGTTCGCGGTGTTGTTGAGGGCGTCGTCCTCGTTGCTACAAGCGGTGGTCAAAAGCATGGCGGGCATCAGCATGGCCAGTGCCAGCGCCTTGAAGATATTCTTTGTTTTCATTGTTCTTCTTCTTTTTAATTGTTAATACTCGGAATGCGGCAGGAACCATCAGATGGTCTCCTCTTCCCACGTTCCAGTCATTGTAGCATCCACCGAACCACTCGCCTGCAGCAACTGCGGCTGTTGTTTCAACTCGAAGACCTGCATCGAAGGCTTCTCATAAAGTTTCTTTTCTATCATAATTGTTGCAGATTTAGTTAATATTCTTGTTATTGAGCTCTTAGTTAAGTCTCATCTCGGACACAAAGATACGAATTATTTTGTTAACGACCGTTACCTTCCCCCTAAATAACGTTAAATGGATGAAAATAGTTTCGGGGGCACAGAGGGGCCAGGCCCTTTTGTGCCCTGGATGCATCGACATTGACGAAAGACGCGTGATACCCGATATCGAGATAAGAGAAGCTGTCATCAAGGCATGTGGTCTGCGCAGCATCTCTGATTTCCAACTTCTGACATTAGAAAGAAGAAAAAGTGTTATTCAAGAGGTTATGCGATCGCTCGATGTCAGGCCAAGACAACTCTCAAGAGTTACTGGCATGAATTACGAGACCATCAGGAATATTGCAAAAAAATTGCCATGAAAACAGGCACCCATACCCAGGTGCCTGTCCCCATGACTATTGCTGACGCTAGTTTGCCCGTTTGGGGCAAAGGGGATCAATTCTACTCGACCTGGCGAACGAGGCGCACCGAGTGCCCGTAGTTGCGATTGGTGTTGCGCGCTTCCAGAAAGCCCGAATTGAAGAACACGTAGTAGACGCTGGTCACATTCGAAGTGTTGGGCGACGACGACCAGTAGTGGCCGCGAGGACCTTGATTGTTGACCGTCGACCCATTCCGGTAGCCCGCAGCGGGCAGGAAAACAGCACCATGAGCCTCAAGTTTGTTAGTCCAATCACTGGAGGTAATGCTATTAGTAGTATAGGCCGCATTGGCGGTATTGATGGAAGTCAGACTGTAGTAGGTGGTGTTCCAGTCGTCGGGCAGCAGGATAACGCCAGACTTACCGTTCACCGTTGCCTTGGCATAGCGAACGCCAGAAGTGGGGGTGCGGGTGTTGAACAGGTACATCCACTCGTCGGAGGTCAGCGTGCGCCAGCCGGAACCGATGGTATTGCCCCAGTCGGACTTCAGGGCTTCTGTTGCGACGTTGCCATAGCCGTCGGTGTTGTCGGTTGTAGTCGACGAGGTGATGCCATACTGGGCGGCACCCGACCACGTGCTCGAAGCACCTACCCAGCCGAAGAGGTCGACGGTGGTTGAAGAGCCGCTGTAGCCTGATACGAACGGAGTAGAGGCAGACACCTTGGTATTTCCCTCGGCATTGCCAATGTAGTCCCACTGGTTCGTGGCAAATGCCCAGCTCCAAGATGAGCCGTTATAGGTGGCCTGCAGGTTGCCTTGCGAGAATGATACTTTGTCACCGCCGGCATTGATGGTGAATTTACCAGCAAGGGGGCCAGGAATAAGGGATAATGCCACATCTGATTCATACATTTGGCCAACCTGCAACGTCACACTGGGCTTCGAAGCAGTATATACGCCCGAAGCGGTAGTGGCTGTGATAGTAACACCGCCGGTAGCATAGGGGAATCCATCATAGATAGCCACATAAATGGCAGGTTGAGAGGTCGGATTGACATCGTAAGTAACATACTGGAACGCCAGTTTCAAATTTGTAATAGCGCTCGTGATGTCGTTTGTTCCATCTGAGAAAGTGAATTTCCAAATACAAATTTCCTGCGTCATCGTGACACCGCCATCATCGATTGATACAGTAGTGCCCGACACACTCATCGTGCCGCTTCCATACATGCACGCAAAGTTGGCATTAATGTCATCCAAGGTGCCAACTTGATCTGTACTATGGACAGTACCTGGATCGTTATGTGCATGCGGATAAGAAAAGTCAATAGCACCACCATCCAGCGCATCAGTTAATGTTGCCTGTACTGTAGCTGTTCCGCCAGAGACGGATTTGACTTCTGCAACACCATAACCATTCTTTTCTGTAGGATCAGTTATGTCATCGGTAGTTATTTGGTAAGAGATAGTAAATTGATCTCCCACAGCCCATTCTGCAGTGATTTGTGTTGTCTCGTCTGTCAGTGTGCGGGTAGAAGCATTGTCTGCCATCTTCAAGGTCGTGGTAAGCGTCATCACCTTACCTTGTGCATTATCAATAGCAGCATCGTCGTTGCTACATGCAACCATCATCATGGCCAAAGCAGCCATACTTATATATTTCCACATATTCATATACTATTCGCTTTCTTTGCTTTATTAGTTAAACATACGAATTAAATAGTTGACCAAGGGTCACCTTGATTTGGATAATCTGAAGGATCACCTACTCCACTCCCAGCCAGCAACTGCGGCTGTTGTTTCAAATCGAAGACCTGCATCGAGGGCTTCTCATAAAGTTTCTTTTCTATCATAATTGTTGCAGATTTAGTTAATATCTTGTTATTGAGCTCTTAGTTAAGTCTCATCTCGGGCACAAAGATACGAATTATTTTGTTAACGACCGTTACCCCCCCCTTAAATAACGTTAAATGGATGAAAATAGTTTCGGGGGCACAGAGGGGCCAGGCCCTTTTGTGCCCTTACGCCAGATGCTTCTCGTCCTCGGCTGCGCCGGTCAGCATATCCGCTGCCTGCGCTAAGAATGAAAGGTCATTCTTCTGTTTCATAAAATATCTGGTTTATTGTTATTCTGCATGCAAAAATAATAAATTCTGGGGTAACTTCCAAATTTATCGACATGGGCTAGTCACGGGGACAGGTGCTTGGGTATGATGACTCAGATACTATGACTCAGATACCTGTCCCCGCGACTAATGACTCAGATACCTGTCCCTGCGGCCATTTTCCAATGTCACACGTTTTAGTCACTGGGACAGATTCTTGAGTCATAGCAGTCGTCATAACCAAGTACCTGTCCCAGCGACTAATACAGACACGAAGAAACGGAAGCCGCTGACTTCCGTTTCTCTATTCTTATCTTTGGGGAACAGATCAATGAGTCCTGACCTCACCCCAGGTGCCTGTCCCCATGACTACACAAATATACGAAATATTCCCCAAACTTCCAAATACTTATGCAAAAACGTGGTGATTTCAGAAATAGTTTGTACTTTTGCACCATGAATAATTAATCACCAATAAAGCGATATGAAACTAACCAGATTATTATTACTCAGTTGTTTGGCATCATTTTCCATCGGTGCGAATGCACAAGAAGAGTACGAGGTAACATTATATGTACCAGGGGAAGATGTTATTGAAACAAGCGTCTCGTCAAAGGAAGACCTTGAGGCCCTTTTTGATGATTATAATCATCAAAACACCATTGCGGTCTTTGAAGATCAGATTCCTGAAGACTGGGCCAATTTAGATAATGTGGTTTCAAACGGCAACGCCAAGAAAATCGTTTTGACTAATA